>Ga0101944_10000163_pt1 | contig 222614 bp, 201 predicted proteins | sample DewCreD2012metaG_FD_75245 | JGI IMG/M metagenome (GOLD analysis project Ga0101944, IMG submission 75245) | Hot spring sediment bacterial and archeal communities from British Columbia, Canada, to study Microbial Dark Matter (Phase II) - Dewar... ...
GCAGGGTGGCGGGGCTTCGCTTCGGCTCGGGCGAGGCGGAATTCCCCCCACACCCCCCTTCCGCCTCGCCCTCGCTTCCGACGGCTCTTTTTTCGGCGGATTTGAAGTGCGTATTTTGCAAAGCAAAATGCGCCGCCAGAGTTGATGTTGCCCTTGCCCCAACCCTCCCGTGCGCGGGCAACAACAAGGAACTCCCTAAAGATTCATTTACAATTTTTGAAAAATTAGTTATCATTATAGTATCAAGAAAGAATGCTTTATATTATATTCTATATACTATAATGTTAAACAATTACGAAAGATATGTCAAACAATAAAATTGCGGATAACTTAAAGAAACTTCGGGACAAAAAGGGTTATTCCCTCGAAAGGGTGGCTCGTCTTGCTGATTTGTCGCTCAATACTATTGTTAAGATTGAAAATGGCGTCAATCAAAACCCGACAATAGAAACGCTAACCAAGATCGCCAAGGCGCTTGAAGTTGGCGTTGATGATTTAATAAGGTAAATATGCCAATTTTTAATGATTTAAATTTAGATAATTGGAAGGAATCAGAAATTTGGACTGATAGTCTTTGGATAATTCCCGAAAGAGACAAAACAGGAAAACACAACGGCTTTTATCACGGAAATTTTGTTCCTCAAATTCCTCATCAAATAATTTTAAGATATACAAAGAAAAATGATGTTGTGTTTGATCCGTTTTTGGGAAGCGGAACAACTGCCTATGAAGCAGAAAGTTTAAATAGAAATTTTATCGGAATTGATATTCAGAAAAAACTTGTTGATTATGTCAGCAAAAATATTGAAAAAAAAAATAATTTATTTGACTTGATCACTGGCGATAGTACCAAAACGGACACCTTTGAAAAAGTAAAAGAAATTTTAAAAAATCACAAAAAGAAAAATGTGCAGTTGGCGATATTGCATCCGCCGTATGCCGACATTATTAAATTTAGTGATTTAAAAGATGATTTATCTAACGCCAAATCGCTAAAAGAATTTTTAGAGAAATTTGCGGAAGTTTTAAAAAATACAATAGATATTTTGGAAGATGGCAGATACTTGGCGATTGTTATTGGAGATAAATACTCTGCTGGCAAATGGATTCCGTTAGGGTTTTATTGCATGAATGAGGCTCAAAAACTCGGTTTAACGCTAAAAAGCGTTATAATAAAGAATATGGCTGGCAATCGCGCCAAGCAAAACAAAGAAGCGATTTGGCGATACAGAGCGCTTACGAGCGATTATTACATTTTTAAACACGAATATATTTTAATTTTCAAAAAATAATATGGAATACATTAAATCAAAATTATCTGATGATTTGGCTAAAAAGATTATCGGAAGCCAAGACAAGGCAACCGAGTATTTATTGCGTTTGAATAATATTAAGCCTATTAAAAATTTAAAATTCAAAACTATTACTCGCGGGCAAAATGCTGGCAAAAAAGTTTTGGATATGGAAACAACCGAACTATGGAAAGCTGTTGTTGATAGCTGGGATTACGAAGAAAGCAAAAAAATTATCAGAGATATTTTCAAACAAACTGAAAAATATAAAAGCGGAAAAGAAGCCGATAATGCAATGGATGTTCTTATCAAGGAATGGCAATCGTTAAAATTAGGCGACATCGCATGGCCATTTTCGCAAGGTGCTTTTGATGAATTTGTGCAAAGAGTAAATTCTGAAAGAGAAAACGGTTTTGTGAAAGACGAAAAAGTAAAAGTTGCGGCAGTAAAATATAGGAGGATAAAAGAAATCAACACGGTTAGAAACGATTTTATAGAAACTTTGATTTTTGAAAAAAATAACAATATTTTGCCTACATTGAATCATAGGCGTGGTGTTGATTTCTTTATAAACGGAATTTCTTTTGATCAAAAAGTCGCCAAAAGTCCAACGAATGAATTTAAAAGACATTTCAAAGATGATTGGCGAGAAACCGCAATCAAAAAACCAGAGCTTGTTGCAGAATATCTTTATAAATATCAAGACGAAGGCAGATTTGGAGCAGACCCAAGATTATTGGTTGTTTATATTGATGAGGATGTTTCGATAGATAAAATTAGAGAAATTATAAACAAAACCGATTTAAATAATCCGGTTGAAATAAATTTTGCCTACAAACATAAGGTTCAGGGTGAAAAAAATTATAAAGTGCCTTGTTTCGTGATCTTATTGCATAATTAAAATTATGAACTACATCGGGAGTAAATTATCATTATTGGAATTTTTGGAAGAATCAATCAATAAAGTAGTTGATAAAAACTGCGATACTTTTTGCGATTTATTTGCTGGAACTGGAATTGTTGGAAGTTATTTTAAGAAAAAAGGCTATAAAATAATCGCAAACGATATTCAATATTACAGCTATGTTTTAAACAGGCATTATATTGGAAATCACAAAGAATTAAATTTTGCAAAATTAACAAAAGAAATTCCAAATCTGAAAAATATTGAAATAAAAAATCGGAAAGATTTTGTTTGCGATTATTTATCAAATTTAAATGGAGTAAAGGGATTTATTTATAAAAATTATTGTTTCGGTGGGACAAAAAATAAGACAGAACCACGACAATATTTTTCAGACGAAAACGGAATGCGTTGCGACGCCATTCGTCAAAAAATAGAAAGTTGGAAAGAGCAAAATTTAATTTCTGATGATGAATATTATTTTTTGATTACCAGTTTAGTTGAGTCTATTGATAAATACGCAAATACGGCTTCAGTTTATGGTGCTTTTTTGAAAAATCTAAAAAGAACAGCGCAGAATAATTTAATTTTAAAACCAGCAGAATTGATTATAAACGATCAAGAGCATACTGTTTTTAATGAGGATATAAATGAAGTTGCGGAAAAAGTGAGTGGCGACATTTTATATTTAGACCCACCTTATAATCATCGCCAATACGCAACAAACTACCACCTTTTGGAAACAATCGCTAAATACGATAATCCAAAAATACACGGAAAAACTGGCTTGCGTGATTATGATAAGCAAAAATCTCTTTATTGCTCACGAACACAAGTTAAAAAAGCGTTTAAAGATTTAATATTGAAAGCTAAAGCGAAATATATATTTTTGAGCTATAACAATGAGGGCTTAATGACTTTGGACGATATCAAGGAAATAATGAGCTTACGGGGCAAATATGGGCATTTTACGAAAGAATATAACCGCTTTAAGGCAGACAAGTCCGAAAATAGAAACTATATAGCAAACAAGACAACAGAGTATTTGCATTATGTGGTTTGCAATTAAATTTTATGAATACTTTTAAACAATCAGCAATCGAGATATTGAAAAAAGCAAAAACTCCTTTGCATTATAACGACATAACAAAACAGGCATTGGAATCTGGAATTTTAGAAACGGAAGGGGCAAATCCAGAAAGAACAATGAATGCAGTTATTACGGTTGATATAAATACAAAGGGAGATGGCTCTGATTTTATTCGTATAGATAGAGGAGTTTTTGCTTTAAACACAGACAAAAAGGAAATAAAGCAAACACCAAAAATTATTGAGGCAGAAAAAGAGGAAGAAGAAAAAATTGTAATTGAGGGCGGATATATAGGAAAAGGTGGCGAACATTTAGTATGTAGCGAGCTGTTGTTTAGAGGGTTTAACGCAAGCATAATGAGCGTTGATGTCGGAGTTGATATATCAGCGATAAAAGATAATAAATTTTTTGGTATTCAGGTAAAAACAGCTCGTAAAAATAGCTTTGATACTTATTCTTTTCATATTCGAAAAAAATCATTTGATCGGTTTAATCAAGGCAACATTTTTTATATTCTTGTTTTGAGAGATGGGATAAATAATAGTTTTTTAATTTTGCCATCAAATGAAGTTGAAAAGAAAATAAAAGAGAAAGCTATTTTTACAGTGAACAATAATTCAGGATATGCACTCAATGTTAAATTTAGAGACCAAAAAATTTATTTAGGTAATACAGACCACGAGATGGGTTATTTCTTGGACAATTGGAGTTTGATAAAATAATACGAAAGGCGGCGCGCCAATGATATTGGCACGCACTTCAAATCCGCCGAAAAAAGAGCCGTCGGAAGCGAGGGCGAGGCGGAAGGGGGGTGTGGGGGGAATTCCGCCTCGCCCGAGCCGAAGCGAAGCCCCGCCACCCTGCTCGTTAAGAGCAGACCGACAAAGAAAAGTTTTGTTTTCCTTTTAAAAGAAAAAATCGGGCGCGCGCAAATAAAAAATTGTAAACAAAACTTTTCTTTGGCGGAGCGAGCAAAGCGAGCGGTGGCGGGGCGGAGCGAATCATTGTTCGTTTTGCTCAAAAAATGTTCGAACTTCGTCCAAAAAACACCGCCAAGTTTTACATTCAGCGAAATTGAAAGATGTTGCCTCGGCGCAAAGCGCCTCGGCATGGTATTTTTCCGCTATTTTGAAGGCATTTTTGAAATCCAAAACCAAAGTGCGGTCGGCAATGCGGAAGTTCCTGTGCGAAAGCACAGAGAAAACGAAGTTTTCAGAACCAATCTTTTTTCTTTCGCCTCTGGCGAAAGGTTGAGCGTATTTTTCTTTGATTGCCCAAAAACTAATCTAAAAACAATATGGACAACATAAATTTACAAACCAAGAAGATTTTTCTCTATGCTCGCAAATCCACGGACGAACCAGAGCGACAAGTGCTTTCCATAGAGGCGCAATTGTTTGAGTTGCGAGAATATGCCAAAAAAGAAAACCTGAATATCGTCCGTGAATTTGTGGAAAGCAAAACCGCCAAAGAGCCGGGCAGAGAAATTTTTAACGAAATGGTGGCAGGCATAGAGAAAAACGAAGCAGAAGGAATTTTAGCGTGGCACCCTGACCGTTTGGCAAGAAATAGCATAGACGGCGGACGGATAATTTACTTGGTGGACACTGGAAAAATAACCGCGCTAAAATTTCCCACTTTTTGGTTTGATCCGACACCACAAGGAAAATTTATGTTGTCCATCGCTTTTGGACAATCAAAATACTATGTGGATAATCTTTCGGAAAACATAAAGAGGGGTATTCGCCAGAAATTGCGAAATGGAATTTGGCCCGCTTGGGCGCCACTTGGCTATATAAACGACAAAAACGCTCGTTGTATCGCTGTGGACAAAGAAAAGGCAAAGTATATCAAGCGGGCTTTTGAAATGTACTCAACTGGCGAGTACCCCCTCGCTCAAATCCGAAAGATTATCAATTTCCTGGGCTTGGTTGGCAAGAAAGGCAAAATGCTTTCCGTCTCAAATTATCAGTATATGCTGAAAAACAAAATCTATTACGGCATGATTGAATATAACGGTGAATTGTATGACGGAAAGCACGAACCGATTATTACAAAGAAACTTTTTGATTTATGCCAAGAAGTGATGATGAATAAGAGCAAGCCGAAAACGCCAAAATTGAAACCGTATGTGTACAGGGGATTTTTCCGTTGTGGAGAGTGCGGTTGCTTCATTACCACCGAAACGCAAAAAGGTCATAATTATTTGCGATGCACCAAACGGAAAAATCCTTGTGCACAAAAATATGTCCGCGAGGAAATCATCACTTCTCAAATAAAGGAGAAAATCAAAAAAGTTTCTTTGTCTTCCGCTTGGGCAAATACTTCAATCAATTATTTTGAAAATGAAAAAATGAAAATTGCCCAAGCGGAAAGCTCTTTCGCCCAAAAAGCGAGAAATGAGCTTGTAGAGATAGAAACAAAACTTGATCGTTTGCTTGATTTGCAACTGGACGGCAGTTTATCGCAAGCGGAATATACCGCCAAAAAGCACAAGCTCATTCTCGCTAAAAAAGATTTGGAAGAAAAAATCACCGCTTTTGGGCGAAAGAGCAATAATCGGTTCGAACTTGCCATTGCCTTTCTAAAAGACGCCAACCAAGCCGAAAAATACGCTCAACAAGAAAATCCCGAAAGGGTTCGGGATTTTCTCAAAAAGATTGGTTCGAACTTCCGCATTGCCGACCGCACTTTGTTTTTGGATTTCAAAAATGCCTTCAAAATAGCGGAAAAATACCATGCCGAGGCGCTTTGCGCCGAGGCAACATCTTTCAATTTCGCTGAATGTAAAACTTGGCGGAGAGGGCGGGATTCGAACCCGCGAGGGCGGTTAAACCCTGCCACGTTAGCAGTGTGGTGCTTTCGACCAGCTCAGCCACCTCTCCAAATATTCACTAACTCTAAAAATCTACCATCTAGACCATTTTTTGTCCAGTTTCATTGAAAGTTAATAACTTTATTTTTAACCTCGAATAATCGCCAAAACTTCCGCCACCTTTTCTTTCATTATATCCTTCGTTCTAGCTTCAAGATTCAAACGAATTTTCGGCTCAGTGTTTGAAGCTCTGACATTAAACCACCAATCTTCAAAATCAATTCTCACTCCATCCAATTCATTCAATTTACCATCAGCATACTTTTTCTTGAGTTGATCGAAAACCGCCTGCTTATCTTTCACTTCCGAATTGATCTCGCCACTATGAAAATATTTTCTCAACACTGCCGTCAATTGAGAGAAGCTTTTTCCGGTTTGATTGAGTAAGTTCAAGATTTTAACCACCGCCAAGGAAGCCATTTCCGCTTTTTGATTTTCTTCAAAAAAATAGTGCCCTGAAAGTTCTCCGGCAAAAATCGCACCCTCTTCTCTCATCTGTTTTTTTATCAAAGAATGACCCACCCGACAATTGTGAGTCTTGCCACCCAAAGACTGAATATATTCACTCACTGCATTGGAGCTACGCAAATCTACCAAAACCAACCCACCGGGATTTTCTTTCAATGTTTCTTCAGCTAAAAAAGCAATCGGATAATCCATTGGCACCACTTGTCCCAATTCATCCACAAAACCCACTCGATCGGCATCACCGTCAAAAGCCACTCCCAAATCAGCATTTTCTGACAAAACTTTTTCTTGCAAATCTTTCAAAGTATCAGTTTTCAACGGATTGGCTTCATGATGAGGAAAACTTCCATCATAATTATCATAGAGATAAATCGGATCAATCAAACCCAGCTCCTTTATTTTTTCAAAAATCGGTTTTTCAGCAATTCCCATCCCATTGCCAAAATCAAAAACCACTTTCTTTTTAGAACCAGTTTTCTCAACAAACTTCAAAACATGGTTAAAATAATCTTCTTTAATATCAAATTCCTTCACTACTCCTTTATTTTCAACTTCTTCAAAATTTTCTCCCAAAACAAGTTTCTTTATCTCTTCCATTCCACTTCCCTCGCCAATCGGCTGAGTTCCTTTCCAGCACATTTTTAGTCCGTTATATTCTGCCGGATTATGAGAAGCAGTGATAATCGCCGCCGCATCACTTTCCAGTTTCCAAGCCGCATAATAGAGCATTGGTGTTGAAACCAATCCAATCCTAATCACCTCAGCCCCTTGATCAATCAATCCGTCAACCAAAGTGGTTTCCAGTTCCCCGGACGAAGTTCTCATATCATGACCAATCACCACTTTTTTGGCTCCAGTTTGCATTACCAATGATCGTCCAATAGCGTAGAAAATCTCGGCATTTACTTGATCGGGATAAGTTCCCCGAATGTCATAAGCTTTGAAAATTTCCGGATTGATTTTCATAATTTTGATTTTAAATTTTAAACTGGCAAAAGTTTAACAAACTTCTTCTGTTAGCGTTTCAATCTTCCGGCTATTCTCTCCAATCGATTCTAATTTAACCCTAAGATATTTTTCCGGCCAAAGATCTCTGATTTTTTCCGGCCATTCCACTAAAACCAAATTTTTCTTGTCGGTGATAATCTCATTCCAACCTAAATCTATTATATCATTCTTGCTAACTCGATAACAGTCCAGATGGTAAACCGAATTTATACCTTCAAAATAATTTTTTTTGAGAATACTTTTCAAATCATACTTTTTAATCACCACAAAAGTCGGTGAAGTAAACGGCCCCTTCGCTCCTAAAATAGAAAGAACTTCACCCGCTAAAGCGGTTTTCCCCGCTCCCAATTCTCCTTCAAGCAATAAAAGATTGATGCCATTTTTAGCCATTTCTTCAATAATTTTTTCGGCAATTTTTTTTGTTTCTTTAAGATTTTTGGCCAAATATTTTTTCTTCTTCATCAATGAAAATTAAAAACAAAAAAGATTAAGCACTTTTTGCTTGACTGATACCACTAAGAATTTTTTTCACTTGATCGATTCCTTCACCAGTCTCTAAAGAAATCGGCATTACTTCCAACCCGCTTTTTTTCATTTTTCTCAACTTGTCATTTTTTTCTTTTTCACTTGCCAAATCGCATTGACTCAAAAAAATAAATTCTTTTTTCTCAAGCAACCGAGGATTGTACTGGCCTAATTCTTTTCTGACAATTTGATAATCTTTAATAGGATCGTCGGCCAAAACTGAAATCAAATGAAAAAGAATTTTGGTTCGTTCAATATGACGCAAAAATTTATGCCCCAAACCCCTGCCAGTTGAAGCACCCTCAATCAACCCGGGAATATCTGCCAAGATAAGCTCATAAAAAGCTCCCAAATTTGGTTCTAAAGTGGTAAAAGCATAATTGGCCACCCGACTCTTGGCATTGGTCAATCCATTAAGCAAACTTGACTTGCCCACATTGGGCAAACCAATTAAACCCACATCGGCAATTAATTTTAATTCTAATCGTAATTCAGCAAAAATCCGATCACCACCATTTTCCGCTTGACGAGGCGTGGTGTTAGTCGGTGAACGAAAAAGAAAATTTCCTCTTCCTCCCTTGCCACCCTTAGCAATAAGGATTTTTTCTCCAATTTTAGTAATTTCCGCTGTTTTTTTCAAACCAACAAAATGAACCACTGTTCCCACCGGAACCTTAAGCACCAAATCCTTTCCATTCCGGCCATCTTTATTTTGCACACCACCCATTTGTCCATCTTCGGCTCGAAAAACCTTGCCCTCGCGAAACGGCATCAAGGCGCCAATATCTGCCACTCCCTGCAAAAAAACCGAACCGCCATCGCCACCTTTTCCACCAGTTGGACCCAAGCTCATTTTAGTTTTATTGAAAGCCACCCGACCATCACCACCCCGACCGGAAAAAATTTTAACTATCACCTCATCAACAAGCATAAAAAAATCAAAATTATTAAATAACCTTCTAACGTTTCAGCATAAAGGAAAAACAAAAAAATAGCAATTTATTACATCTGATTGACAAAATAGCCGAAAAATGCTATAATTACCGGTTAATTTATTAATAACAATTATTATGAAAAAAGCTCTAATCGCTTTCGCATTGCTAATTGTCGGTCTTTTCGCAACCAACTTGGTTCTGGCAAAAAATGATTCTGACCGAAAATCTCTTCAAGCTGCATGGGAAGCAATTAACCAACTGAAAGCGGAAATGGCTGTTATGCAATCAACCTGCAATTCAAAAACCAAAGATATTTCTGATAAACCAGCCATCAAAGAGGAAGAAGATAAAACCATCTACCAATCAGAAAATTACACTTTAAAAAATTTTTCAATTCAATAAACCGCAACACAATCGTAGCTCCGATTTTTTCCCAAACTAATTTCTGGTTTAAACGATTTAAATGTACGCTTAAAATATCAAATATTCAAACCTGTTTCATCGCAAAAAAGAGCTCTAATAGCTCTTTTTTCATTGCATTAGTTTCAAATGCTGAATGAAATCCAAAATTTTTTAGCAAAAATCCAAACACTAAATTTTTATGCTCCTTCCCGTCGCCGAACTTTCCAACAAAGACAGACAAACGTGCCAGTTTTTAACTAGCGAACCATTTAAGATTACTGAACACTAAGAAATAATTTGCCCACAATAAGCACAACGTTTTGCTCCAATCGGAATTTCACTTAAACACTCCTTGCATTTCTTGGTTGTTGGATTAGCTGGCAGTTCTTTTCTTGAACGAGCAATAAGGATATTCATTGGCTTAACCACAAAGAAAAATACGGCACCGGCTACAAGAATAAATGAAATGAGAGTGTTAATGAAATGCCCGATCATAAATTTACTGCCATTTATTGTAAAAACAAGCTCACTAAAGTCTGGCACTTTTACAATTGCTGCAATGAATGGAGTGAATAAATCGGCCACCAAAGCATTAACTACTGCGCCAAAAGCAGCCCCAACCACAACGCCGACAGCAAGATCGACAACATTTCCGCGGAGCAAAAACTTTTTGAATTCTTTGAACATAATTTCAATTGTATTGTATTAAAAATAATTTTTACTAAATTTTTTTGAATTTGAATTTTAATTTATGGTGGATTTTTCAGTTTTCTTTCTCGAGTCAAAATTTGTGTTGTATTTTGCTAAAGTTTTTGAGCGGAACTTATATGTTTATTATAGAGCACTTTTGGTGTTTTGTTAATTTTTCACATAGCTTGCATCAAATCATTTTGCTAATCAAGATGAAAGATGTTCCGAGTTCGTTTTTCAAAAAAGCCTAGAATGACTAGTTGACTTGAAAAAATAGGACAAAATAATCAGTTTGAGAAGTTGTGGTATTTGAGTTGTCAAACATTTTTCTGATTATTTTGTTTTGGTGAAAAAACAAGGGGACTATTTTTGAATTTACCTATATTTGATTTTCATATCCAAATCCGCTACAATTTCTTCCATCAAAAGTGTTTGGTAACAAAGCCAACCTCTTTTTGTTCATTCAAGCAACAATCAAAGAAAGGAAAGAAAAATGATGAAGAAAGAGCTATTGTCTCGATTGACCAAAGAGGATATTTTGCGTTTGAATCCTCGCAACTGCATGTGGAAGATGGATAGAACTGATTTGGAGCTAATTTTCATGGCTTGTGGTGCCTTTTGGCATCATCCTGGACAAAAAAAACTCAAAGCTCCCCATGCTATTCTCACAAGTGGGAAGCATAGCAATCTATATGTAAATTGTCCGCAGGTGTTGCAACGAAGCAATCTTTGTCAGATCATGGCTCAACAGTTGGTTTATCTTTTGCAAACTCATTATGCTGGACCGATAGATTGGGTCACGGGATCGGATTCTTCTGCCTTGGGACTTTCCAAAGATTTTGCTAATCTGGTGAATGCCAAGTGGCATCCAATGCAAAAAGGTTCTGAAAAAACTCAGTTATGGGAAAAGGCAATAATTAAGTCTGGCGAGTGGGTGCTGGATGTCGAGGAACTTCTGACTACCGGCCTTACAGCGCAAGCAGTGTATAATGGTATAAAAAAGGGAAACCCGAATCAGGTAAATTTTGTTCCCTTTGTGCCCTTACTAGTGTATCGGCCAGACAAAGACGCGCTGAAAAATATCGACGGGAGTCAGCTCATTTGGCTGCTACGTTACGATGCCTATGTAGTCGATCCGAACAAAGAAGAATGCGTGCTTTGCAAAAACGGATCGCCAGCTCTTTCGGCCAAAGAAAACTGGGATCAGCTTGTTGCCACAATGTGAAAGCAAAGCAGTTAAGACTAATTAAAAATAAACCACCAGTGATTTGACTGGTGGTTTTTGTTTAGGCTTTGTGATTGACAAGAATGCACAAAGGCTGGAACATAAAAAAGACAACAAAAAAATCGGTAAAACCGCCAAAGTCATTTCATGATTTCAACTGCTAAACTGGCCAGTCCCATGCCCATAATGCTGACACCTTGATCAACAGCAAAAAGCGATAAAAAGTAAAATGGTAAAAACTGATTATTCTTTTTTATTTTCGCATTTATCTTCCTGAAAGATATTTTTTGTCATACAAACAATCCAATCCCAATGTAAAATAATATGGATCACGACTAAAATAATCAGTAAAAAACCCACCCAATCGTGAATTTCTACCCAAATTCCTTTTTGAATCCCTAAAAATTCTTGAAATCTTCCTTGTCTTACCCCACCGGGAATAAAAAATTTGATGATTATTCCAGTCAAAGAAACGATAAAAAAAGAAACAAAAGCCAAAAAGTCAACAACATAATTAATCTTTGATTTGTTCATTTTTTTAAATTTAATTGTTAATTTGTTAATTTAATCAATTGCATTTAGTAGCATTTTTTACTTTTTTAGCATACTCTCCAACAATATTGCCCTTTTTATTATCAGAAAAAATATTGCCACAAATAACACCTTGTGGTTCTTGTTCAATTTTTATTCCTCCACCCTTATTGTCATGTAGCTTATTTTCAATAACGATGTTATCAATACCATCATCTTTTTCATCACCACCCAAACGGATTCCGGCTCCAACATTACCATAAGACTCATTATAACGAAAAATATTTCCATTGCCTCTTGAATCAAAACCGGCAGAATTGTCATCCTTTTGCCCAGTACATTTGTTATACTCTACTAGATTTTTCGAAGAACCTTCCTTGATATCAACACACTCATTGCCTTGAGTGTCTATTTCATTATGATGTATCCAATTGTTATCTGATTTATCCCGATCACTAGTCGGATTTTTATTGTCATCTAACTGTTCCGGAGCAGTGCCGATATAAATTCCTTCACCGTTTTTCCCCTTGCCGTCAAATAAAAAATCATACACTCCACAATTCTTTATAACATTATGGGAAATTTCATTTTCTTGAGCAAAATAACGAAGTCGAATGCATTCACCACCAGCATTTTTGATCGTCATCTCCTTTATCTGCAATCCCGTCACGCCCTTATTTTTTTCCTTGCCTTGGACATAAATCAGTTTATCTCGATAATTTTTTTTATCACTTGCATCGCCTGATAACCCGTCAACACTGAATCCTTTAAGAAAAATATAATCGTGATTAATTTCTATTATCCGGCTATTTTTTCCCGAACCCTTGATCACCGCCTTCGATGAACCATAAATGGTAATCGGTTTTTCTTTAAGTCCGTTTCTGGCGGAAACGAAATCCTGAAAATATTCTCCTTCCAAAAGCATCACTCCATCACCGGGCTGGGCTTTGTCAACAGCATCCTGAATTGTTCCTAGCGCATTTTCGGGAGAAAGCCCTTCAGCTTCTTTTTTGCCATTAGGAGAGACATAATAAATATTGCCTGAAATTTCACTTTTTTGTTCCTTTTTCTCGGGAATATATTTAATATTTTCTTTATCATCCCATCCTAAGGAGGAAAAAAAAGTCTGATAAAAACTTCCCCCGTCTTTCTTTTCCTGACTATCTTTAAATTTCAACCAAAAAAACGGCGCTATAGACGCAAACAAAAACAACATCAATAAAATAATACTTGATTTTTTCATGACTTATCAATTATATCACTGAAATCATTTCCAACCAAATTTCTTAGTGGCAATTTTTTTCGTTTTTTGATTTTCTAGCCAATTACTTTTTTCTTTTTCATAGGATACTACGCCGCTAGAATCTTCCTTAATTCGAATTTCTTTTTTGTTTCCAGAAAATTTATTGTTAAAAATGTAATTTTCCAAAGAAGTCTTATAAATATAAATCGCATACCGGCTATTTTCTATTAAGTTTCCACCAAAATAATTATTTTTAGAGAAATGATTGGCGCGAACACCATTCTGATTGTTCAATAAATTATTTTCAATAACAACATTTTCCGAAGATTCATAAAGTGCAACACCATCAACATTGCCAATGGAACTGTTTTTTTCCACTAGATTATTGTTTGAATTTCGATCAAGCATAATACCATGATAACGGTTATTAAAAGATAAATTGTTTCTTATAATATTGTTGAAGCATCTTTTGGAAATAATAATTCCATGATTGCCGTTGCCATATACTTGATTATTCTCAATTAAGAGATTATTAGAATCATCATGCGGGTCAATGCCATAATAAATATTGTCAAAAATCTTATTGTTGGTTATTTCTATTCCTGTCGCACCAAAAGAATAGAAACCAAAAAGATTATGATGAATTTGACTATTTTTCATTGACCCAGAAAGCAATTCTTTGCCAAACATACCATCTTCGATTTTCCAAGATATTCCATAGGGACCACCAAACGGATTGCCTCGATTAGGATGGCCAAAATATCCCAAATAAGCGATTTCGCTTTCCAAAATATCCATTCGACCGCTTGATTTTTTCAGAATATAACTTCTGCCGTCTTCGATATTTAAATCAAAATTATTTTCAACTTCGTCCCATGATGTGATTTTGACCTTATTGATAACCAAATTACCTTTTTCCGCCTTAATCCAGACAAAACCGTTCCTGTCGCTTTTGAGCTTCAACCACGAAACCTCGCTTTCATCTATAACCAAGGTTACTTGATCGTCAATATATAAATTTTGCCTTAAAATCCAATTTTTACCATCTGTTTCTTCTAATAGACTTTTATCTGCCAATTTTTGACTTATTTGTTTAAGCGTGACAAAAGCCGGCTGATAACCAAGATTCTTTATTCTTATGGCATTTTCTTCCAAATCTCTGGTAATTTGAAAATTACCGTTGATTCTTTCCAACGAATACCCTCTAGCATCAACATTCCGAAGAGAACTCACCGGGATAGCCAAAATGCTTCCAGAAAAATTTTGAAAATTATTGTTTAAAGAATTTTTATTTACATCAAAAACTTCAGCTTCCGGAGGAAGAAAAAATTTATCTTTAATTTTAGACAAATTGTCTTTCCAAATTGTTTGATAATATCCAAATCCGCCAGTATTAATTTTGGAAAGCAACTCTTCTTTTTTCTTTATAATCTCTTCATTAGAAGAACCATCTAATTGACTGTCTTGATCAATACTAAAAATATTTTTCTGAACTTTTTGCCATTGTTTTTCAAGTTGATAAGCTATTGCCTCCGGAGTCAGAAGCTCTTTACCAGTTTCCCATGAAACGAAAAAGATTAAAAAAAATTATCGAAATTGTTGCCGCATAAGAAGGAATTTTTCTAAATAAAGCGGAATTACTTATCCGATTCTTCGACCAACGAGTAATCCACGACTGTTCATCAACCGTTAACAAGGTATAAATTTTTATCACCGCTAATACATATTGGTAAAAAGTATAAAGCGGAATAATGGCAATATCTTTCGGATTTCTGATCAAATAAGAGAAAAACTTAATTGATCGACTAAAAAACCACCAAAGGACCAGAACTATGGCAATTTTCCAATCGCCCCTAATCAAAGATATGACCAAGAAAACTGGACCAATCAGCAAAGAAAAGGGTTGAAAAAACCGATCGATGGTATGAAATGCCAAAAAATAATTTTTCCAAAGCCAACGGCTAAAAATCGCTTTCATATCCGCTCGCCAACTATTTCTCGTCCAGCGAATTTGCTGCTTAGTAAAAGTCCAAAGACTGTCGAAACCGGGTGTATAAACTAAAGCATCAGCCACATAGACGACCTGCCAACCCAAACTTTGAATAAGATGAGTCAATCTTTTATCATCTCCGCTAATGCATCTCTTGCCGAGAAACTTTTCATTTACCAAATCGTCCAGAAGATCAATAATAGCCCTTCGGCGATAAAATCCCGTTCTTCCAGAAATACAACTCAGCGCTTTTCCAGCCGCCGCTTGAGCAATCAAATCATTACCATAACGATTAAACAGATGCAAACGAAAGAATTTCTTCGCTAAAGTGGTAGCTTGCAAAACATCTTGTCTCGGAGCGCAACCACCAACATTCGGATTTTCAAAAGGTGCTAAAAGTTTGTTTTTTAGATTTTCGGACCAAATCGTGTCACTGTCGACTAAAGCCACTATTTCCGATCTAGCTTCCATAATTCCTTTGGCCAAAGCATCTCTTTTGCCGGGAATATTGGTAATAATCAGTTTGGCACCAGAAAAATTTTGACTGAATTTTTTAAAAACCTTAATACATTTCTCATCAGTATAATCGATAACTGCAATAATTTCTTCGGGATTATTCAGCTTCCATGAGACTAACGCCATTTGAAACATTTCCGGATCTTCATTATAGACCGGCGTAACAATAGAAACCGTGCTTTGAAAATTTCCTTGAGGCAACTTGTAAAATAAAGAAGTGATTTTTTTAAACAACCAGACCGACCAGCGCCAAATTCCTATCACACCTAAAGGGAAATAAAAATAAATTAAAGATAAATTTTCACTAAAAAAATTTAATAATTTTTCGAACATAGCTATGAAAAATAAGTTAATTTCAAAATTAAGGGAGAAACGCACTAATAAACGTTCTCCCTTTTATGTTCAGTGACCGTTGCCATTGAGCATTATCATTTTCTGATTATACTTAATGGCCGCTTTAATCATCACGGATGAAATCCCAAGGACCCTTTTAGCCCAACTTTCATAAGCCTCAGTGTCCTTTGGCAAACACGCTCCGCCAAAAGGACCCAAATCTTTCATCCCATATGAAGGGTTCCAACACCCCTCACAACTTTTTGAAGTTGCCTGAAAAATAATATCAGGATCAATGATACCTATTCTTCTACAATGATCCCGCATTTCGTTGAAGAAAGAAATTTTGACTGCATTAAAGCAGTTATGAATATACTTCTGGATCTCTGCTTCTTCCATGGAATTTAACTTCACAATTTCACAGTTGAAGTTTTGGAAGACATTACACGTTTTTTCATAGGAAAGTTCATCTAACGCCCCTATGGTAATAATCCTAGGATTGGCAAAATCTTCCTCAGCCGAAACTTCGCGGAGATATTCGGGATTCATACAGATCCCAAAGTCTTTGCCGGCTTTTTTCCCGGAGATTTCTTCAAATAATAACATCAATCTTCGGCAAGTACCAGGGACTACCGTACTCCTAACCACTATTACAAAATAGCCTGAATTTTTTTTGTTGCGGATTTGGTAGGCTAAATTGGAAAAAGCGGCGGTGATGAAATTTAGGTCTATTTGTCCACCTGAAGTTGGCGTTGAAACGCACAAAAAGTAAACATCCTCGTCGAGATCAATATCCCAAATGTTTCCGGTCTTGTAACCTGCCTTTCTCAGCCTGTCCAACGCCAAACTATTTATGTCATAGAAAATAACATCATGTTTGCCAATGGAAACCAACCCTTTTCCAGTGGCGCTACCCACCACTCCACTGCCAATAATCGCGACTCTCATTTCTTTCCTCCTTTTTCTTGTGTGATTTTATGTGCTCTTTTGTTGTTTGATATTTCAAACAATGCACCATCATACACAACCATTCGCAAAATTGCAAGTCACTGTATAAGTTCACCTAACTTACAAAAAACTCTTAAAGGACCTTATTTAACTAGGACTATCTTCAACTTAATTCGAAAATTATGTATAATTTAGGCTAGGTTTAAAGTATGATTTAGCTACAACTAAAAGATCTTTATGAAAAAATTTTCAAATAAAGAACACTTTTTAGCAATTATAATTTGTTTATTGTTTGTTTGTTTTGGATTTTTTTCTCAGGAAGGTTTTGATTGGAAAAATTTGAAATATAGCGGAACTGCAATAACAGCCGATGAAAATTCTCACATTCCAGCAGGTTATTATTATTTAAAAACTGGAAAATACTTTATAAATCCAGAACACCCTCCTTTAGTGAAAGATATTTCCGCTCTACCACTACTTTTATTAAATCCTGTTTTACCTAATATTTCCGATAGCGAAGAATTATATACAAATTATCTAAAAAACAAAGCTAACCTTACTGGCTTTGAATTACCAAAAATTCTTGAAATAGAAAATTATCAATGGAGTTTGGGATATATTTTCTTATTTAATCCTAATAATAATCCTGATATAATTGTTTTCTGGTCAAGATTATCTGTGATATTTTTTAACACTGTCTTTTTGTTTCTACTGTATTTTTTTACCTCGAAATTATGGAATAAAAGAGCATCGCTAATAGCTCTTTTTTTAATTGCCATACCACAATTTAATATTGCCCATGGATCATTAGTCACAATGGATTTTATGTCAGCTGTTTTGCAAATTATAGCAATTGCTTGTTTCTCACTTTACATGAAATCTTTTGTTGCTGAAAGGAAAGATTTAAAATATTTTATAATTTGCATCATTTTTCTTTCCCTCGCCTTACTTTCAAAGTTTTCTTCAATTATTTTACTTCCAACACTATTTCTTGGTGGGTTTATTTATGTTTTCTTTTCAGAAAATAATAGAAACTTAGTATGGAATTATTTGTTGAGATATATAACTATTATATTAAGCGTTTTTACTTGCATTTCCTTTTTTTATTATTTTCATACGAGAAATATGGATAATTCCGATATGATTAGGCAACTTGTCCATAATTACCCCAAGGGATTTCCTTGGTTTGGTATAGAATTACTTTCTAGTCTTACTATAGGAAATCCAATAACAAAAGGTTTGGCGGAATATATAAGTGGACTATTGTTAGTGATTAACAGAATGGATTTGGCAGATCAAGCCAATTATTTTATGGGTCGATTTTATGGAGCAGAAGGAGCGGGTATTCTATATTTTCCGATTTTATACTTAACAAAAACTCCTATTGCGATACTTATTTTAATTTTCATTGGTTCAATTTTTGGAATATTTTCACTGTTCAAAAGAAATTTTGAACAAAATTTTCGTCTTTTTTCCAGCAAAACATTCAACCTTACTTTGGCACTTTTCATTTATTTCTATTCAGTTGCAACTATATCTTCCAATTTACAAATTGGCTTGAGACATATTTTGCCTCTTATGTTTGCTATTTCTTTATTTACTGCTAAATTCATTGATATCTTTTGGGAAAATGAGATATGGAAAATTGTTAAAATTAAATATATTTTTATAATTGCTTCAATATGGTTAATAATTTCAACTGTTATTACTTTTCCTTACTACTTAAGCTATTATAATTATTTTGGTGGTGGCGCAGAAAAGGGATATGAAATTGCAACTGATTCTAATTATGATTGGGGACAGGACGTAAAATTGCTTGCTAATTGGGTTAGAGAAAATGATATTAGGGAAATTTACACGGATGTTATGACAAAGGTGCCACTGGATTATTATTTTGAAAATGGTCGTATAGCTCACAACTTCAACATTGAATGGTGGGGGTTACCAGATAAAAAACCTTATTATATTGCAGTTTCGATGTTTGAATATCAAAATAATATTTACAATAGTAAAATTCCAGCAGATAGAAAATATTCCCTTCTCAAAGATAATTTAGTAGCAAGAATTGGAAAAACAATTTTAATTTTTAAAATTACAGAAAACTAACCAAATCAAATTTTAAACCCAACCATATTATCCTGTTAGATATAAAATAAAATGCTAATGGTTTGGCATTATAAAAAATATTGGACTATTTATAAAAAATTTAAAAAAACGTTGTTCTATTAATAATTTCAACTACCATAGTTGATCAATTTAAAGTATACTAATCAGATGAATTTGGAAATTTAATTATTGGAATTACATTTTCTAGTCTAATTATTTTTTGTATGGAATAAAATTTCAAGAAAATACTTTTGAATAATTTTTATTTTAAATAATATGAAAAACCAGCCAATAAAATTGGATAAGATAGTAAAAATTAATATTATATTGGTGATATTTTTAGCTACTTTTGTTTTATCTGGATGTGATAAAAAAACCAATCAAAAATCAGAAAACCAGACTGGTAATCCGACTACTGAAATTAGAAATAAATTAAATGAGCAACAAGAAAAAATTGATGAATTGCAAAAAAAGATAATAGAGCAACAAGAAAAAATTGATGAATTGCAACAATCTGCTAAAAGCCAGCAGAGTGAAAATAGCCCAGTCGTTGCAGAAAATACTAATATTGAAACAGAAAACAAGTGTAGTGATGAAATTAAAAAACAGGAAAATGAAGTTAAATCAAAACAGCGTACAATGGATCTTAATAACAAAATTCTTTCTGACGTAAAATCAAGTAGCTATATAGAAGAATGTTGTAAAAAACACAATAACAGTGTTGATTGCAAGTCGATTTGTGAGGAAATTCAAAATAATGAAGTTAAAAAATTGGAATCAATTATAAAAAAGCAGAAATCAGAACTGGAAAAAAGCCAGCAAAAACTTAATTCTCTAAAAGAAGGTAACTGCACAGAATAGTCATAAAATTATACGCAAAAAGCCTCTTTTCTATCCTGATAATCTTTTTTATTTATCTAAGCATAACAAAAAAGTCAAAGAAGTTAAAAGAAAAAACACAACTATTGAATTTCATATTTCATAACTCTTCCTTGAAAGGAAAAACCTTTCATTTGAAGCAAAAAACCCTTTTAAGGGATCTTAGAATATGTAAAAGGCTCTATGCTCCATATATTGAACAAAATCCGAACTTTTTTCCGAGAAAATCCCGACGCCGAATTCTAAAATTTTACGCTCGGGCGGGACGGAAATTCCTTTTCCCCAAACCCCTTTTCTTTCCCGCCCCGCCCTCGCTTGGTTTCGCCAAAAAATTTTTTGAGAGCGGGCTATGTTATAATTTCCTTGGTTTGATTTTTTGTTCGTTTTTAACTTCATTTAAAAATATTTTTGAACTATGAATGTTTCCGCTATAGTAGTACGATAGTGAATTCTCTTTAAAATTGTAGACCATATTCTTTTTCAAAAACTTATCCAAAATTTCTCGTCCCTGTTTCTCTAGTAGATCCTTTTTCTCTTCTGGCAAAGAATTGACATCGTAAAATTCTTGCTTGAAACCTTGATAAAGTTTTGGGAAAGATTCTGCTAACTTCGATAATATTGGTATATGTAAATTTTTGGTTTGTGTTTCATTTTGATTTTCCGAAAAGGCGTAAAAACCAAAAATGTAAAAATAAACTAAAAGCATAGCCGGGAAATAACCTTTGTAATTCGGGAAATGTTCATCGTGATTACCAAGTATTTTTGTTTTTAGTTTCTCTGTAAAGACATTATAAGCAACATTGTTTTCGATTCCATTTTCTTGAATTTCAATAAAATGATCGTATAATTCGTGTACCTTTAATCTAAAAATTTCCTCGTTTTCTATCTTGTACTTACCGATAAGGCAATAGAAAACATCATATAAAAATTCACCTGTTTTTCTTCTTATATTTTCGGTTTTATCTTCTGTTTTTACGCCCCATCGATAATACCATGAAAAACTTTTAACTTTATCTAAAAGCATTTCTAAATGCTTTTGATCATACCCCCCTTCAAAAAAATTTTTGATCTCTTTGTAAAAAACTTTAATCAATTCATCGTTGAAATCATAATTTTTCTGGTAGCCGTTTTTAAGACTAACATGATTATTCTCTTGATATATCAACTTAAAGTATCTATTTACTACGGCTACATAATTTAATTGGCCAGCATTTGTTAACCCATTAAATCTGTTTTCTTCGAATAACACATTTAATATCCTATTGTTTTTTTCTTTTAACATTACTTCATCTAAATAAAACAAGGCTTCGGGATAAATTTCTTGCCTTAAAAATGTATTCAGAAATGATTCATTGTTCTCCAGCGATTTTGTAAAAAGTCGTTTTAAGAAAAATTTCAAGTGGCGCAAATTACTTTCCCCTTCATTGCTTTTCTCGATATAAAATTTAATGGTACGGTCAAATACGTATCCCGATTCAGAGAAATACTCTAGAAAAATTGTACTGGCAAAGTCATTTACAAAGATATTTTTAACAGTCTTATTTTTGAGAGATAATTCTAGTAAGTTGTCAAAAAGCTCAATAGACCCTTCGATTGTCTTTAGTTTGTTTGTATGCGTGTTCGATAAAACTCCGATTAAGATATCTTGGAAAATTTCTATTTGTTTTTCAGACAATTTTTTCAATCTGCTAAATATTACGTGCAGATATATTAATATAGCGAAAAACATTAAAAGAGCACCGCTAATTTCAAAAATAAAAGGGCGAAAAAGATTAAACTCGCCCAAAAAAGTTAATACTATACTAAAGATAGCAAGCCAAAGCGCAATCCTTCTTTTTCTATAGTTTAATTTAAACTTCAACTCATTTCTGCTTGCTATAAATTCAATAAAAGCAACAATAATAGCAATAGCGGTAATAGCAACGCCTAAGTTATAGGATGAATGTTCTAACCAAAGTGGATTATGTATTAGATCGTTAAACCAAGATAAATTTATTAAACCCATAAATAACGGCGATAAAAGTGCATTAGATTTAGAAAACCCGAGAACATATCCCAAAATCACCCCAATTAAAAAACTAACTCCTAAAAGGAATTTCTTTGAAGAAAAACTCCGAATGTGAAATTCTGGAAGTTTCATAAAATTTTAATCTCAAATCCATTTATTTTTGCCTCCCTATAAAGACATGACAAAACTTCTTTTTGAGAAGTAGAAAGATTACTTTCTAAAAAATGATTTTCAACTGTTAATTTTAGAACTGCGATAGAATTATAGTTTTTATTGCCAATTTTTACATCTTCCAAGTTCGTAAATAAAATCATTTTTAGCAATCCATCTTTTATATCTTCTAAAGATGGCAAGGAATTATTTTTGCTATGTTTCCCTTCTACAAGAAAAACATTATTGCCTTTAATCTTGGCTTCATCCGAAGTGAAATAGTAATATCCGCCTAAATAATTTTGTATTGTGATTATTGCTTTTGAGCCAGTTAAATGTTCTTTCGGTTGAATAGTTAATCGCTCCCGCTTTTGGGCTTTTTCTGCCAACATTCGCGACAATTTCATAAATTCATTTTTACCTTTCAATAATTCAGCAATTCTTTTTTCGGCACTTTGCCGTGAGTGCATTTCTACCTTTAATCTCTTAGAAATCTTGGCGTAAAATTCTAACGCCTTCTGCCCGATTTGTCCGACTTTATCAATATGTTCAAGATTCCAGTGTAAAGCGTCTGATTGATAAGAAAGAATTTTTTTAATCTGCTCTTTAATATAATCGATGTCAAAACGCTGATTCGTTATTTTATTTCTGTATCTCTTACTTCTTTCGGCTTCGCTGTAATAAGCAATAATTACATAAATTCCGAGTAGGCTCATCAATGAAACTGTGTCCCATTGTAAAAAATCTCTGTCGCCTTCTTTTCCTTCATCTTTAACAACCGGAATTATTGTTATTTTCTTTCCGGAAAAACCCAAAGTATCGTAGACTCTTGCATAAGGATAAGAGCGAGTGCGTTTTGCAGAAACCCACCAACTTAATTGCGATTTGATTTTCTTTGTTGATTTTCAGAATAAACGAAGCACAAGAAGATAGGGCTTTTTCTAAATTTTTAAAGTCAAAAATTTCCAACTCACGACAAAGAAGTGGTTTGTATTTTATTCCTTTAATTTTAGCGGATATGTCCATATTTTCCTGTTTTACGATAAATAATTTCTAATTTGTCATTTTGGTCGGTAAAAAAATTACTTTGTCCGCCTCCAAAACCTAATTTTTCTTTAATAATGGGAACAAGGGATTTTTTTATTTCGTAACCGATACTATTTCTTTCTAAATCTCGAGCGGCTTTCATCGTAGTTCCACTACCCACAAAAGGATCTAATACTGTTTCCCCTTTATAAGAAAATAATTTAATTGCTCGATAAGGTAATTCATAAGGAAAGGCTGCAATGTCCTTTTCCAGCGTCGAACCGGGCATTACATTATTCATTTCCCAAAGTGTCATATACCACTTTTTATTTGAAAATTCTTTTATATCAACCCTTGATGCTTCGCGAGTTTCTTTCGGAATTGAGCGATAATTAAACTTTCCTTTTTGAAAAATAATAATGCTTTCAAGTAAGTTATCTGGATAAAAATACATCGGATAAGGATTTTGAAGCATTACTCCGCTTCGACGGCTAATTCTTAAATAGCCCTCCGGCTTCTTCCAAATAATTCTATCTCTGTATCTAAAGCCTGCTTCTTGAAAAATTTTTGTTGCGTCGGCAACAATGGGAAACTTTTCGCCGTCTATCAACATATCATCAATATTTAAAACGGCAATTCTTCCATCTTGTAAAACTCTAAATGTTTCTTTGGCGAAACTTTTCAATACACCGAGATATTGCCCATAACTTTTAAATAGTCCTCTATAATCAAAAGGTGCGTTAAAGTATGGAGGGGAAGTAACCATTAGATGAACGCTTCCATCTGGAACTTCTTCCATACTCATACAATTTCCAAGTATTAATTTATGTATGGTTGCCATATTTTTTTAATCCTTAAATGTTAATTTAATTAGCGTTGTTTACAAAAATTGTTAAAATAGTTAGTAACAATTAAGTAAACAACTATGGTTATCCACAAAAACACGAGACTCACACCAGTTCAGAGAAAAGAGCTGGTTGATGACTATCTCAGAAATCACATTCGAAAATGCGATATCATTCGAAAGTATCATGTCAGCGCCCCGACAATTAATAAGATAATCGTTAGAGCCAGAGACAACGATTTCAGTATCCACAAAAGTGAAAATAAGCGTTTCAGGTGTCTGCAATATGGGTTAAAGAGATTAAACAAGATTGAGAAGAAAATCGAAGAGAAGCTGAAAAAACAAGCTAAACGTTACAATAAGAAATATCCAGGAGAGATGGTTCATTTCGATACCAAGAGACTGCCTCTCTTAAAAGGAGAAAGTCCCAAAAAAACCATGAGTATTTGTTCGTTGGAATCGATGATTTTTCAAGAGAACTGTTTGTTGCGATTTTGCCGGATAAAACTCAACACTCCAGTGAGAAATTTCTTTCTCAAGTTATCGATGAATGCGGCTTACACCATTGAGCAAGTTTATTCAGACAACGGACTGGAATATCGAGGAATTGAGCAGAATCACGCTTTCATGAAACTTTGCAAAGAAAACAATATCGAAGTGAAACAACCTCAGACTAACGGAAAAGCAGAAAGAGTTATCAGAACTATTATGGAGATGTGGCACAAGAAAACCGAGTTTAAAAACAGACAACACAGAAAACTTGAACTGATCAGATTTGTAAATTACTATAACACTGTTAAACCTCATGCAGGAATTAATAACCTGACACAGATGGAAAAATTGATTGAATATTTTTATCCTACAGAATTGTAAACAACGCTCTTAATTCTTATACCTTAAATAAATCAGCAACTGAAACGCCGAGGGCTTTAGCGATTTTTTCTAATGTTTCAACTGTCGGGTTTGGATTTTCACCGGTTTCCATTTTTACCACTGTATTTAATGCTAAATCAGCATCTTTTGAGAGACGATCTCGGGAAATACCCTTTTTCTGCCGAAGTTTGCGTATATTGTCGCTAACTTTATTTGCCATATTGTTTTAACTCTGATAAACTATTATAATGTAATATACTACTTATAGTGAGGGTATCCTGTCTTGTATAATATAATGATATCGTAAATTTTAAAAATAAGCAACGAATTTTTGGGGAGTTCCTTTGTGTCGCTCGCGTCGGGTTGGGTGGGACAAGGACGACTATTCCGCCGCCCGCTCTCAAAAAATTTTTTGGCGAAACCAAGCGAGGGCGAGGCGGAAACAAACGCTGATTTTTCAAAACTTCCTATTTGGCTCCGCGGGCAGGACTCGAACCTGCAACCAATTGGTTAACAGCCAACTGCTCTACCATTGAGCTACCGCGGAATATCATTAATCAAACCCTAATAAATTCTTCGCCACAACAAAATCTGAATGAGCGGTTTCAATCAAAACCACTTTTGCTATTTTATACTTTTTTTCAATTTTGGCAAGAGCTTATAGCAGTTTTCGTTTTCAATTCAAAATTAGCCACTAATCATCTTCACTTAAGTCACTTTTTCGATTTTGGTAGTTGGTGTGCAAGAATTCTTCCGATTTTTCGCTTCCCGGTTCTCCCAGATAATTTTCATAAAGTTCAATCACGTCTTGATTCTCATGAGATTTCCTTATTGGCAAACCTTTATCTTGATTATAAATTGCCATCATTCTTTTCTTACGAACCTGATTATCAGTTGGAATCGGCTGACCACCACCTCCCAAACAACCTCCGGGACAAGCCATCACTTCCACAAAATCATAATCACAATCACCCTTTTCCAAAATTTCTAGAATTTTTTTAGCATTACGAATTTCATGAGCCACCGCCACTTTAATATTTATTGATGACTTCAAATATTGAGATTTAGGAAAGACTATTGTTGCTTCCCTAATTCCTGACAAACCCCGCACCGATTCAAATTCAATCTTTTCTAGTTTTTCACAGGTTAGATTTTCATAAGCAGTTCTTAAAGCCGCTTCCATCACTCCGCCAGTAGCACCAAAAATCAAACCCGCCCCGCTATGAATCCCCAGACTTCTGTCAAATAAACCGTCTTTTAAATTTCGAAAATCAATTCTTTTTCGACGAATCAATCGGGCCAATTCACGAGTAGTGACCACTAGATCAACATCGGGTAAACCATCCCGACTCATTTCTTTTCTTTTCGCTTCAAATTTTTTGCTAGTACAAGGCATCACCGATAAACTCAAGATTGATTCTTTATTAATTTTTCTTTTCTCGGCATAAAAAGTTTTAATCATTGCTCCCAACATTTGTTGAGGAGATTTGCAAGAAGAAAGATTGGGAATAAATTGAGGCCAATATTTTTCAACATAAAGAACCCAAGAAGGACAACAGCTCGTAAACATCGGCAAAACCACAGACTTGCCAGCCAATTTGGCTAAAATTCGATTCGCCAGTTCAGTTGCTTCCTCAACAATTGTCAAATCAGCTGAAAAAGCGGTATCAAAAACCAAATCCGCTCCCAATTCTCTTAAAGCAGAAATTATTTTTCCTTCAACAAAGGTTCCCGGCTCATAACCAAATTCTTCTCCCAAAGTAAACCTAACCGAAGGAGCAATTTGAAAAATTTTCAAACGACTACTATCGGAAAGCATCTTTTCCAACTCTTCAGTGTCGTCCTTTTCGGTAATAGCCGCTGTTGGACAATAAGTAGCACACTGACCACAGAAAATACAATCCAATGGAGTTTCATGTGGTGTGCCAACTTTGGTTTTAATTGATCGATAATTCATTCCATAGGAATCCAATGTTTGAATTTCTCGACAAACTTTGATGCACCGTCGACATTCAATGCAATACTGATTGTCTCGATAAATTGAAGGATTGGCATCATCCACCACTCGATTTTTAAGACTTTCTTTAAGCAATTTCAGTTGTTCATTTTTTTCAAACTTTGAAACATTAGGCACAAAATCTTCAATTTCGATTTTGAATTTCTTTGCCAACTTTTGCAATTCACAATTTCCGTTACGAACACATTTGGCGCATTTGCCAGCATGATCGACCCAAAGCAATTCCAAATTATATTTTCTTCCTTTATCAATCTCCTGATCATTAGTTATAATTTCCATATATTCTTCCAATTGCAAGTTGCAAGAAGTTGATATCCTTCCATTTTTTCCCCCAACTTTTACCAAACAAAGCCGACAAACACCCTCTGCCGGAAGCAAATCATTATGATGACAAAGAGTTGGAATTTCAATCCCCACTTCTTGGCAGGCTTCTAAGACAGTTTTTGCCTTTTGAATATTATATACTTTTCCGTCAATTTTTATTTGCATCAGCTCAAATCTAAAAATTATTTTCCTTACCACTGGCTAACTCCGGACAAAAACCATATCTAATCACATCTTTTATCGCATTAACTGAAAATTTTCCCAAAGCGCAAAAAGTAGTATGATCTAATGTCCAAATTAATTTCTCCAAATCTTCCAAATCATTCCTATCAATTTGATTATCAGCTAACCGTTCTAGAATTGATTTCAATCGAAAAGTTCCCTCTCGACAAGGAACACACTTTCCGCAAGATTCTCGTTGAAAAAAATTAATCCAACTAAGCATTATTTTTTTGATATCCTGAAACTTATCAAATACCAAAATCGATCCCGTGCCTAGTGGAATTTTTGATGTTTTGGCATAACTTGGCATTTCTCCCAAAAATTTCGCCGGAACCAAATTACCACTGGCGCCACCCACTTGAGCAAACCAAAATTCCGTTCCAGGTTTAATGCCCCCGCCTTGGTTGTTTATCACTTCTTCCACTGAAAAACCAATAGGAATTTCATAGACACCCGGTTTTTTTACACTGCCATCCAAGCAAACCAATTTTGTTCCCGGACTTTCCTTCATTCCAATAAGAGAAAATTTCTTGCCTCCATTTTTAATAATCCAAGGAAGATTGGCAATCGTTTCTGCGTTATTAACCACTGTCGGTTTTCCATCTAACCCGCACTGACAAGGAAAAGGTGGCCGAACCGAAGGCTCCCCTCTTTGACCAGAAATGGAAGCGACTAACGCCGACTCTTCACCGCAAATATAAGCACCGGCTCCGCAAAAAATTTCAAGTTCCAAATCAAAAGCAAAACCCATAATGCTCCGGCCTAACAATCCTTCTTTATAACAAGCCTCAATCGCTATTTTCAAAATTCGTTCCAATTGTTTGAATTTTCCGTTCAAATAGATAAACGCCTTTTGTGCTCCAATTGCATAACAACTAATAATGATCCCTTCAATCAATTGATGCGGATTCCGTTCGCCAATTAAACGATCTTTGAAATTGCCCGGTTCTGATTCATCCAAATTGCAAATAAAATATTTTTCTTTCGTTTTTTGTTCTTTGGCAAGTTCCCATTTTTTGCCCACCAAAAAACCCGCACCTCCTCTGCCATTCAAACCGGAAATTTTCACTTCGGAAAGCACCTCTGACGGGCTCATTTCTCTTAACACTTTTTTCAATGCCAAATAACCTCCGTTATTCAAATAACTCTCAATATCAGAAATGTTAGGAATTTCCCAATTTTTGGTTATTATTTTTATTTCTTTTGCCATTTTGTTTAAGTTTTAGTCGATATAGTTTTTCAGAATTTCAATTGCTTTGGCAACATCAACTTTTTCATAAACCGTCCCATTAACCACCATTACCGGACCTTGGGCACAACGACCCAAACAACTAATAATTCGAATTTCCACCTTGGGATTAAATTCATCTCCCACTCTTTGATGAAAATAATTTTCAATTACCGAAATAATTTTATCAACTCCTCGAGTTAAACAATTTGAACCATCGCAAAGTTCAATCAGTAACCCTTTTGGTTTTTTAATTGAAAGTTCATCATAAAAACTGGCAACCGAAAAAACCGCCGCTTCAGAAAGATTAAAATAACGCGCAGTTTGTCTGATGGCTGAAAAAGAAATAAAACCAAAAACTCGATTTATTTCTTTGAGCGCTCGAAGTAAATTTTTCTTTTCACTTTCGAAGCCAAGTAATATTTTTTGAACCGTCATTTTTATTTTAAATCTCAGATTAATTCTCTCGTCTATATCTAGTTCTTTTACTATTCAATCATATCAGCAAAAAAGATTTTCTTCTATTCCATTATACCCTATTTTAAAAAAACGTGCTACAATTGAAATAAACTTGCTAATCATTATAAAAAAATATGGAAAAAAAACATTTGGCCACTATTACCATCCTGATCAAAGACCGTCAAACTCACGCTGAAAATGTCAATCAAATACTTACTGAAAACGGTCACCTAATTATCGCAAGGCTAGGAGTTAATACTCAAAGAGCCTGCATTGAACATTGCACCGGATTGATTGTTATTGCCCTCGAAGCCACTGCTGCAGAAATATTGAAATTAACCGAAAAGCTCAACAAGCTTTATGGCGTCGTTGCTAAAAATTCAATTGTCACCGAATAAAAAATAACTTAACAAAAATGAAAATTCTAGAAAAAACACTTACCTATTCCCAAGTCATCAGCCAAAATAACGCTCGGGAATTGATGCTGACAGGATTATTTACCTTTTTAATCGCTATCTTTCCAGCTCTATTGGCTCACACTCCCAACAACCAATGGATTACCGGCACTTTGGTCAATGCAACAATTTTCATTGCCGCATCTCGATTACCGTTAAAAAATGTTTTTTTGATTTGTCTAATTCCTTCTACTGTCGCTCTCTGGAGAGGACTTCTTCCTTTACCGATGGTTTCCGTTCTTCCATTTATCGTTATTTCAAACTTCGTTCTAGTCTTAATATTCAAGCTAACAGTTAAACAAAATGAGATTTTAGCAATCGCTCTAAGCTCCTTTTTTAAATTTCTTCTACTCTATTTAACGGCCAATTTTCTGCTTAATGCCGTTTCTCCGGTTTTAACCTTTATGCTTGGTTGGCCTCAACTAATAACCGCTTTAGCCGGTGGATTAATTTTTATCGCACTTAACAAAGCAATAAAAAAATAAACCTTTTATTTTTATAATTAAATAATCAGCCTAAACAAAATTCCGCTCAAGCGGAATTTTGTTATTCTTAAAAAATTTATAGAAAATCTAGATATAATTTGCTCTTTGCAATCCGCCGTCTTTCCCCTGATTATATTCTTCATCCAAAAGTTTAATTTCATCTTCCAATTTATCCAGCTTTTTGCTGGAAAAAATAATTTCATTTTCGTTGAATATTTGATCCTCTTCAATTTCCTTTTGTTCCAAATCAAGTTTATGAAGCTGATCACGCAATTCATTTTGGGCTTTTTTGTTTTGTCTTCGTTCCATCTCGATTTTTTTCAACCGATCCTCAATTTGATGCTGCCGATCATTCAAATCTTGAATTTGGTATTCCAACGTTCGTTTTTTATTTATCAATGTTCTTCTATTTTTTTTGTATTCTTCTTCGCTAATAAACATTTTTTTAAAATAATAAAGATTAAACGTAACTCTTGATTATTCCGCCACCTAGCACCACATCATCATCATAAACCACCAATGACTGACCGACTGCCACCGCATATTGAGTTTCAAGCAACTCAATTGTCGCTTGATGTTTGTTGGAAGACAAAATTCTGCCTCGTTTGGCTTGAGATCCATAACGAATTTGAATCAAATAATCTTTGCTTACAATTATATTTTCATTTTGCCACACAACATCGATTATTTCAATTTTTTGAGGTTCAAGCTTTTGATGTTTTTTATTTTTAGAAACTATTAACTGATGTTCCTCCATTTTTTTATCAATCACATACCAAGGACCGCCGGAAATCCCCAAACCTTGGCGTTGTCCTAAAGTAAATAATTCCAAACCCGAATGCCAACCCAATTTCCTGCCAGTTTCATCTATAATTTCACCCGACTTGAAAAAAATTTTTCTTTTCTTAAAAAATTCTTTCAAATCTTTTTCCTTAGAAAAAAAACAAACATCCTGAGATTCTGAAGAAAATTCAGTTTTCAACTCTTTACTGGCAATTTTCTTTGTTTGTTCCTTTTTTAATTCTCCCAAAGGAAAAACTAATCGTCTCAAATCATTTTTCAAAATTCGGTAGAGAAAATATGATTGATCTTTTTTAAGGTCTTTTCCTCGCTTAAGAAGATAATGTTCTTGGGAATTTTTTGAAATTCTAGCATAATGGCCGGTAGCCACAAAATCAATTCCCATTTGGTCGGCCAATTCAAACAAATATTTGAATTTCAGTTTCTCATTGCAAACAACACACGGATTGGGAGTTTGCCCTTGCCGGTATTGTGAAATAAAATTATCGATCACTTTTTTCTTAAACTCCTGCTTTCGATTTTCGATCACTAAAGGAATATCAAGCTCCGAACAAAGCTGATTTAATTTTTCTCTCGTTTCTTTTTTTTCATTAAAAAAAACCAAGTGAACCGCTGTCACCACATAACCATGTTGTTTAAGCAGTAGTGCCGCCACAGCGCTATCTACTCCACCGCTCATCGCTACCAGCACTGATTTTTTATTCTTTTTCATTTCGTTTGCTTGTTGCTTAAAACCAGTCTGTTATTTTTTAATAACTTCGCTCAATTATCCAACAGTCTTTTCTGAATGTCAAAAAACCGACTTCCGTCGGTCCTTTGTCCCCCCGGCGACAGCATCGCCCTTCCTGTCTAAACTGCTTGGACATTTGAAAGGAGGTAATCAAAGACCAAGAGATTAGAAAGAAATCAACCCGACAAGCGGGTGGCAATGCTATCGCCCGAGAGACAATAAATCCAATAAATTAAACAAAAAAATTTAAGAAAAAGAACAAAAAATAAACTTTTTATTCAATTTATATAATACGCCAGTATAGCATTTTTTTATTTTTTTGTCAATAGTCTTTGACAAAAATCAAAAATAACCAAAGTAAAAGCGCCTTTGGAAGTTTCCATCGGCGCTTTGCTGATTGTTTTTGTCTTAGCCAACCCCGTTGGGGTTGACCACTCTTACCTAATAATTTTAATTCAATAATATTAACCTGGCACAATATACCTCCTTTCTGCTAAGGGTTTTTGCCAAACTCGAGGAAATAGTTATACATCCTTGAGTCTAGCAACAACATTCTTTCAGATTATTTTGTCACTGAAGCACTTGTCCAACAAATCATGAATATCATTTTCATCAAATCCGCTAATACTCTATTTTCAATCATTATCCCACCAGTTTTACCCAAATAATCAATCATGAAAATCTTGTTATCGTAAATGTTCATCCCCCCTCGAAAAGGATACTTTTCAAATGGAACAAAACGGTATTCAGTTAACTTGTTCTTGCAGTTCTTGTAACTTTCAATATTTCCGGCTCTTGAAGTACAAATCGCCTTAAAGTTAATATTATTTTCAATTCGTTCACTTCTGATACTTTTCAACTTTTCATTCAAAACTGAGTTTCTAAAATCATCAAGTGGTATAAATGCAAAAACTTCATCTCCTTTTTTCAAATTACAAGAAAAATCATCCTGCACTGCCTTCAGTCCTTCAACGCCCTCATAATACTTCACCTTTGGCTTATTTTCCGAAGAATTGAAGAAAGATTTGATCTCAGGCAAAATATCCTGAAAATCACTAATTTTCTTTTCAATTTCTTCTTTCTGATTTTTCAAATAATCAAGCACTCTGTCCGGTTTTTCCGCTACATAAATGGTTTTTTTGCCTTCAATAAAGGTTGACATCAAGCCACGCTCAATCAACTCTTCAATCATCACATAAGTTGTCGCTCGTTTCACTTTGGCTTTATTGGCAATTTTTTGAACCGAAGAAGGCCCCAGTTCAACTGCCGCCAAATAAACGCTTGATTCCTTTTCTGTAAACCCCAGTTTTTCCAGTTCTTTCTTAAGCATACAACATTATACAAAAAAATCTAAACTTGTCAAGACTTAATAGCTTCAAATAACAGTATAACACTAAACGAAAAAAATGTCCATAGCCAAGCCATCATGGATAATACGCTTTTATTGTTGGTATTACTTCAACTCTGTTCATTAGAGTTTTTCAGAGCTTGGTTAATCAAATCTTTGATCGTCTCTTCGGTTTTTTTTGTTTCCAATTTTTTATCTTCATTTTCGACAGCACTTTTTTGCTTGGGAATAATAACATTTTCCTTGACAACTTTAAAACTTTCGTTTTTCTGTTTTTCTTTTAATGCTACCTGCACTATCGGTTGTTGGAATTCTTCAGTTTTAAGATCCTTCATCAAAGAAGCTTGTTGCCTGCGATATTCCTTTAAACAATCTTTGCAAAAAACCGGTCTTTTTCCGTCCGGCGCAAAAGGCACTCTAACTTTCACACCACAGGCGCTGCAAGTCGCATCATACATTGTCCGATTAATTTCAACCTTCTGTTTTTTGACAGATTTTAATGTGTCATCTTTAGCGGAAATATCTCCTCCGCCAAGATTGGACAAATCATTTATAACATTATTTTTCAATGAAACATCAGTTGGCTTTGGCTTTTCCACTTCCGCTTTTGCCTCTTGTTTTAATTGATTAACCAACGTCTCATTTTGACTATTATTAATTTGTTGTTGAAAAATCTCTGCTACTTTAGCTTTCGCTTCAGATTTAATCACCCCACTCCAACGTGAAATTTTTTCTTCCACTTCACTACGACTGCTGGCATATCGTTCTCGAGAAACTCGAATTACTTTTTCTACATTATCCTTTGTATCTTCCAAACTCACTGGAGGAAGTACTTGGGCAGAAAATGGATTGGTGGCCACCCCGTCGATCATTAATTTTAAATAAATATTGTACTTTGCCAAATTAACCAAATCGTTCATGGTAAAAGTAGGCATAAATTCCTTTTCTAGAAATTCCGCATCAGCGCCACCCACCCGAAATGAGACTAGGGTTCCGGCATTGCCAAAAACCGCATCGCGAACTGATTCAGAAAGCTGAGCAATATATTGATGCGCCAAGATTAAATTCAAGCGATATTTCCTAGCTTCCGAAAGAATGTTGGCAAAAGAGTCAGTGGCAAAATTTTGAAATTCATCCACATAAAGATAAAAATCTTTTCGATCAGCCTCCGGCATATCAACTCTGGCCATTGCCGCCAACTGAATTTTAGTAATCATCATCGCCCCTAAAAGAGCGCTATTATCTTCACCAATCCTACCCTTGGAAAGATTCATAATTAAAATCTTTTGATTATCCATAATTTCCCTGACTGAAAAGGCGGACTTTGTTTGACCAACAATATTGCGAATCAAACTGCTGGAAAGAAACTGTCCGACTTTATTTTGAATCGGAGAAATCGCTTCAGCCATTAACCGATCATGATATTTGGTAAATTCCTCAGTCCAAAAGCTCTTGACCACCGGATCAGTCACTTTTTCTATCACTTTAGATCGATATTCCTTGTCAACTAAAATTCTGGTTACTCCCAAAAGTGTTGAAGTCGGATACTCCAATAGTGCCAAAATTGCATTGCGAAGCAAATATTCCAATCTTGGACCCCAAGAGTCAGCCCAAATCTTTTTAAATACTCCTATCAAACCGGAAGCTACCAAATGTCGATGCTCTTCACCTACTTTTTCCATTACATTCATTGCAATCGGATATTCCAAATCAGCCGGGTTGAAATAAACTACATCGTTAACTCGATTGGAAGGTACTGCTTTAAGACATTCTTCAGCGAATTCTCCATGAGGATCAACTATAGCAACACCTTTTCCATCTCGAATATCCTGAATTGCCATATTTTGAATTAGATTGGTTTTTCCCATCCCAGTTTTCCCAATCACATACATGTGCCTTCGTCGATCATCAGTTTTAATACCAAAGACTTGTTCTCGATTACGAAAATTGGTTTTAGCAAAAGGTGTAATTTCTGACATATTTTGATTTTGATTACTGATTTAGCCAGCGATTGTCGGCAAATTAGCCGGCGCATCACCTTTTTTGGATTCAACTTTGCCCAGAGCCGGTGTCTTGACCGACATATCCGGAAAATGAAAAACGGTCGCCAACTCTTCAATGTTAAAAACAAACTGGGTTCCTTGAAAAGCTCGATCCCTATAATCTTGAACAATTTTTCGCTGTCGATAACGTAATCGCGGTTCAGTAAAATAATAATTGGCAAAAGTTTTAGTGTTGGGATCGGGATATAACGAATTCAAATTAGGATCAGCAAATTGTTTTATGGCTCCCCAAAAACCTGCCACACTCAATGGTTTGTTAAATCCCTCTCGCTTGCCAACATAAACATATCTCATTGAAGTGGCATAAGCCGGCTTACCCATATTCTGTTGAATTGCTTTGAGACGTTCCTGGTCGCCGGGAGTCAATTCATTGATATTAAACTTAATTTTTTCAACTGACTTTTCAATCGGTCCCAAATCTAATTCCGGACTAAAAATACCTCTAAAAACATTGGTAAGTAATTGGCTAAAAAACTTAAATCCTTTTTCTAAGATATTCATTTTTTTCTCTTCGGCTTTGCCAATCAATTTTTCCACAAAAGCTTTGCTTTGCGGTTGCCATTCTGATTCTTTCAGCGGTGTTATATTGATTTGAAACCACATATATTGATCCGGTTTAACCTTGCTCATCACCTCAATCAACGATGAAAGCGGATCAATCATTGTTCCAGTGATATCCTCTTTAAAATCTCTATAAGTCCGAATCGGCACTGCATCATTATCCACTAAAGCCAAAGTGCTACCCCAAACATCCCAATCTTTATTGGGTAATAATTTGGGAATTTTTTTAGTGTAATCATCCACCTCAAAAATTTCTGCATCTGGATATTGGGCATAAATTTGAGCTTCGACATTATCCCGAGCTGCCTTGGGACAGCGGACAAAAAAATGCACTTTACCGCCAAGCGAAACAATCTCAAAAGAATATTTGTTCTGCATCGGTCGCCAACCACAATAAATTTCAAATTTATTTGAAGTGGAATAGTCATGAATTCCTGCAAAAAGTTGCTCCATAATCTTCGGACTTTTTTCAGTATCAGCCGGCGGTTTAACTTCTAATAAGATATGCTGCTGTTTGACAGCAAAATCAAATTCCGTATACTCCGTCCACAAAAAACGAAAAGTATACCAAACCGGGATCGGAAAAATAATCCACCAAGCGCCTTTTAGCAACTGCCAAATATTAGTGACTATCACATAATCTCCACTTGAAACAAAGAAAAAACCGGCCAATGAAAGAAGTAAAACCAATAAAACCGCAAAAATTATAAAATTCCGGTATTGTTTTTCTGGAGTTTTGCCGCCGACTGGCATAACTTTGGTTTTTAATTATATTATAAACTAAACCTTTTGATATTTACCTTCTTTATTTTTTGAAAAACGTTTCCGATCAGCTAAGTTAACTAAAATAGTCATTTTTTTGACACGCTTAACTTTCAGCACCCTTTCAATAATTTCATCTTTAGTCATCGGGGTTCCGGCCGTCGCTAAAATTTGTTCGATCACTTCACCAACGGTATTGCCCGAATAGCCCCATTCTTTGAGTGCATAAATTCCCCTTCCCGCTAAAACAAATCTTTCGTCTTTAATCAACTCATTATGAACTGTTTGCGGAAGCGCCTTTCTGCCGGAAAAATATTCATTGATTTTCTGGGTAATTTTTCGAAAATGAGTTGGTTGACCCTCTTTCTTCAAAACCAGATAAGCTCGTTCCCGGTTACCCCGTTGAGAAATTATCGGCCAAGTCTTCATTCCATATTGACCAAGAATATTGCAACCCACCAATCGACTGATCGCTAAAATATTTTTTAATCGCTGTTCGTTTCCTTTAGTCCATTTTCCCAACGGACTTGAAAACACTACCGTTTTTAGTTGATCAAAACTAACAGGCTTCAGATGTTTCTTCAAATATCTTACAACAAAACGATGGGTATTTACAACCTCTCGATCATTAATACTTTTTTTGACAAACCAAAATCCCTTGCTAATCACACTTCCTTTGCGATAACCGATACCTTCAGCGCAACTAAGAATTAAGAACAATTGATTTTCTCCTCTGCCTCCGATTCTTTGATCAAGCTGTTGACTCAAATATTGCTTTTCACAAAAACCGCCTTCTTTTTCCAAAATCGCCATCACTTTTGAGACGATTTTTTCGAATTTTTCACTTTTGACTTTCTTTTTTATTTTCTTGATTCCCTCTTTTTCAATTTGACGAATCCGCTCTCGGGTTACACCCAGTCGTTTTCCAATCGCACCAAGAACCTGAGAATCAGAGCCCTCCAAACCAAATCTAGCCACAAAAATTTTTCGCGACCTTTCTTTGAGATTGGCCAAAAGATCAACAATTACTTCATCAAAAAGGGTCTGGCCTTGATTAGTGTTATTCTTATCCATAAAATTGCCCCTTTGAAAATATAAAACAGAAATCTAAACAGATTTCACTTGGAAAATAAATTATATTGAAGAATAACACATTTTCAAAAATATGTCAAACATTGAAGCCTTAATTGTAGCGCTATTTAATGTAATGCATCCACTTGTCGCAAAATTTCCTGATTGTCAATTCCCAGATCTTGAATAATTTTTTTCTGTTTCTCAATTTCTTCCCTTTTTCCGGTTTGAACATAAATCAATAGAAGATTAACTTGCAATTGAATATTTTGAGGATTAAAAGAAATTCCTTTTTTAATTATTTCTTCGGCTTTAGAGAAATTTTTTTCATTTAAATAAATTACAGCCAGGTTGTTATAGGCAGAACCAAATAGTGGCTCTCGCTCTATGGCTTTAGAATAAGCATCTATGGCCTTTTCACTTTCACCTAAATCGCGATAAGTATTGCCCAAATTATACCAAGGCTGAAAAATTCGCCTGTCCAGTTCAATGGCTTTCTGATAATTTTCAATTGCTTGATTCGCTTTTCTTTCTTCCGAATAAGCCATCCCTAAGTTGGTGTAAACTCGAGCAGAATAGCCGCCCAACTTAATATTTTTTTCATAAAAACGTATTGGATTTCGCCAATCAGTGTTGCGAGCAAAAGTTCTTGCTCCAAGAAATAAACAATTGACAACAACAAAAATCAACACAATTTTATTTAAAAATTGTTCTTTGCTTGGAAATTTTGTTTTTATTCTTTCCAAACAATTAATCGCCAACAACAAAAAAGCCAGCCAAAAGCCAATCATTGGAAAATAAAGCCAATGTTCATAAAGCAATCCTTGAATCGGATAAATATGTAAGGATGGAGAAAGGGCGCCTAGAAACCAAAAAATTCCGATTGAAATTAATGGATCCTTTTTGATACTTTTTACAGCCATAAAAATCAAAAATATTGTCAAACCTATTCCAACTAAGACCTGAATTTCAAAAAAACTTTTCGGCACTACTAATGTCTTTTCCATATAAAGTTTGATCGGCCAAAAAAATAAACCAAAGTAAACACCCATCCCCTTAGCTAAAATTAAAAATTTTTCCCAAGTCCCATTGATTCCAAGATTATCCTTAGCTCCTAAATCAAAAGTGTCAGTAAAGTGAAGCACTGTCTGCCTGAGAACTAGATAGCTAACAGTTATAGCTAAAAATGGCGCAATCAAAACAAAGATTTTTCTCCAATTTTTTTTCAAACTTTCAAAATAGAAAACGACCACTATCAAAGTTACCACACCTAAAAAAATCACCGTTCGCTCTTTGGTTAAAAAAGCCAAAACAAGAAAAATTAGCGAACAAAGGTAATCGACATCTTTTAAATTTATTGTTTCAATGCCTTCAATAACAATTCTTTCAAAAAATTTTAAAAAATAATAAAGACTCAAAAGCATCAAAGCACTATGCATTGGATCAGCTCGACCAGCCACATAAGTCACCGCTTCAGTTTGAAGCGGATGAATTAAGAAAATAATTCCCACCAAAAAGCCAATCAAATTAGAAAATCCTCCGCTCTCATCAAAATAAAAAATCTGGAAAATTTTCCTAATAACGACAAAGACCATCAACACTGATAAGAGATGCCAAAGAAGATTTTGCAAATGATAGAAAAAAGGAGAAACGCCTCCCAATTTATAGTCCAAGGAAAAACTAATCAATAACAACGGTCGCCAATAGTTGTCTTTGATTCCCGCTCCAGCCGTTAAATTTTCAGAAAAATATTTAGGAAGATATTTCCAACTTTTGACATATTGATTGTTGACAATACTGTCAAAATCATCCCAAAAAAGCTGATTGAAAAAAGTGTTGGCATAAAGCAAAAAACCCAGCAATGAAAAAATAATTGCCACTTTTCGAAAATCGAGTCTTTCAAAAAAATCCTCTAGCGCCGACCTCATAAATTTTAGTGATTTGTTTTTTCAAATTTAACGCAATTCACATCAAGAAATTTTGCCACCCAACCATTGCATCTTCAATCAAAATGTCCATCATCTGACCAAAACTCATCCCCGCTTCTTTAGCCACTTCCGATGCCAAACTAATAGATGTCATTCCGGGAATGGTACGATGATTTTCTCTACTAATCTTTTCATAATTTTCCATTTTCAAAACATCCCACATTCCGAACAAAAAATCAACGCTAAAAAGACAAACAAATGCTTTTAAAAGCGATTATTAAATGCAATATGTCTGTAGAATTTATTTAGCTCCTTCCTCTCAATCTTCTCTTTCCCCACAAACTTCCGCAGCAAATCATTTCTCCAAAGAAAATTCTAGAAGTCTTTTTTTAATCTCTTCATCACTAATTTCAAAACCACTAGAAAAAATTACTTTTTCCGAATAATCAATATCTTCAAAATAACTCAATTGTGACCGAAAATTTTTTTCATTAAATTCAACACCGAAAATCTCCTTGCTTTTTCCAATTATCAGTCTAATTGAACCAAGTTCTTTTATTATAAAGTACAAATCAACATAATCTTTCCATTTTGCCCTGCGACCCAAAGCATAAGCCTTCATCGCCGCTAAAGAAACAATTTCCGGAATAGCAATTGTTCCCCCCAAAAGATTAGTTGTTTTAACTGAAAATGGATAGTTAAAAAAGTAAATTTTACACCATCCACCACCAGAGTATATTCATCTTAATTATCTCCAATCACCCTCTCTATTTTCCCAAATTCGAGAATTTTTTTCTTATTTTTTGACTGTCTATTTCTTTTTTGGTAGCCAAATCAAAATCAATTGACTGACGATGCTCTAAATACAAAGAAATAGCCGTTCCGCCAACTAGAAAAAAATCTTGACCAAAATTTCCCAAATAAGAAAAAATTTTTCGTTGTCTTTCCGATAAAATCTCTTTATGCATATTATGCATATTTTTCAAAATATAAGCTAAAATAATTTTTTATCTCGGGACGATAGTTATTTCTTTTTTTTTGAGATTCTTTTTGAAAAATTTCCGCCACTTTTTTTGTTCCCAATAACGCCAAAAGCTCCTGAACATCTTGCCAGTCACCCAAATTCAAAACTGCCTCCACTAGCGCCTCCAAAGAAAGCTTCTCGGGATCCTTGACAAACCAAAATAGCTCCAGCCTTTTTTGAACAAATTGTTGAATTTCCATGTTCAGATTATAGCACAATTAAAGGGAAAATCCAATAAATTATAGTCAATTAGTTCAAGATAAAATCTTCATTTATTTATTCTCTCCTCTCAATCTTCTCCTTCCCCACAAACTTCCGCAAAACTTCTGGCACGGTCACTGAGCCGTCAGCATTTTGATAATTTTCTAAAATGGCAATCAGCGGTCGGACTGATGGCAAAGCGGTGTTATTGAGAAGATAGGCAAATTTTTTGTTGCCATCTTTATCTTTGTATTTCACATTCAAGCGCCTGGCTTGCCAATCTAAAAAATTGGAAGCACTGCCGGTTTCTCCATAACGATTCATTCCCGGCATCCAAGCCTCCAAATCAAAAGCCCGATATTTTCCTGCTGGCATATCACCAGTGCAGATCTGCAATTTACGATAAGGCAATCCCAAATCTTGATGAATTTCTTCGGAAATTCCCACCATTTCTTCTTGCAATTTGGTCGATTCTTCTAAATCAGCTTTGGACACCACCACTTGTTCCACTTTGAAAAATTCATGCACTCGATAAAGACCTTTATTGTCTTTGCCATAATCGCCAATTTCGCTCCGATAGCACGGAGAAAATCCACAAACACGAATTGGCAGTTTGGCTTCATCTAAAGTTTCTCCGGAGAAATAAGCCAGAAGCGACGGCTCGGCCGTACCTACCAAAAACTTTTTTTCCTTGGAATCGCTGCCATCCATTTCTTTATCTCGAGTGGCAATTTGATAAATATTGTCACTTTCGCTGTCATATTCCGTGCCCTTGAAATAGCCGCTACCAAACAAGGCAAATTCTTTGATCAAAGTTGGTGGAATAATTGGCGCGTAACCTTTAGTTACCATTTTTTCCAAAGCATACATCATCAGTCCCATCACCAAAAGTGCACCTTCATTTTTCAAATAATATCCTCGATAACCGGCTACTTTGGCTCCCCTGACAAAATCCACAATATCCAAATCTTCCGCCAGTTCAATATGTGTTTTCGGTTGAAAATCAAATTGCGGTTTTTCTCCCCAAACAAAAACCTCTTTGTTTTCACTATCATCTTTGCCAATCGGCGTGTCTTCCGAAGGAATAACCGGCACTTTGACCATCAAAGTTTGATATTTTTTTTCTACTTCTTCAAGCTTTTTTTCGAGATTGGCAATTTCTTCTTTGAGCTTTTTCCCCTCGGCGATTTGCTCATCAGTCGGCCGACCGCTCTTGCCCGCCTCCGCCAACTGATTGCGCCTAGTCCGCAACTCATCAATTTTGCCCACCATTTTTTTACGCTCATCATCAATAACCAACAATTCTTTCACATCTAAATCAATATTTTTATTTCTGGCTGCCTCTTGAATTTTTTCCGCATTTTCGCGAATGAATTTGATGTCTTGCATAACATTAAAAAAATTTTTAAGTTTATCTATTTAAAAAGTTCTTTCAAATAATCAATTTAATCCAACTAGCTTTATCTTCAATTTAATTTCTAAAAGGATTTTTCATTTCAAAAACCAATTTCGCAGTTTGATTATTAACTTTATCCAAACTAACACCATATTTCCTTTTATACAACTCGCCCACCGAACAAAAAAGCGCTTGCTGATAATTCAATTCCAGTTTTTCGCAAACTTTTCTCACCGCCTTCTCGCTTTTCCCTTCTATTTCCACAAACGGCTCAAGAAAAGGCCACCAGTCAATGGTGATTTCGGTTTCACCCAAAAGCCAAAGTTCCCTCTTTGTTTCTTGATATGATTTCCACTGGCAACCAATTTCTTTTAGAAAATCAACCGCTGCATCATAGTCATTAATTATCAAAAAAATTTCCTTTTGATTTTCAATTTTATCTCCATCGCAAATTTTCAAACTTAACGTATTCCGATCAGCCTCCTTTCGCACCCTTAACCATGAATTCTTTTGATTATTTGGTAGATTAAAAACATCTCTTTTTTGCAAAAATTTTCTCTGTTTAAGTTTTGCACCAATTGAAATTAACTTTGCCCTAAATTCATCGGGATTAATATTTTCAAAAGTTGCCTCATACTCAATTTTCATATTTTCATTCCCGTCAATAATTGAAATTTGTTTTTCCGCTCCCTGCCAATTGACCACAAGCTCCTTCAATGTCTTCTCCCAAACTTTTTCTAATCGTCACCGCTACTCCCTGTTTTTCCAAAAAAGCTTTAACCTTTTTGATTCTTTGTTTGCTAACCGACTTAAAAGGACTCAATTGATGTTGATGATAACCAATTAAATTAACAGTCAACAGATGATTGGCTGAAAAACTTTTGACAAATTCGACCAATTTCTCCAAATCTTCTTTTTTATCATTAATACCATCTAATAATAAATACTCCAAAAAAACTTTGCGATTCGCTTTCTTTAAATAATATTTCAATCCTAAAATCAGACTTTTCAAATCATATTTCTTGGCAATTGGCATATATTTTTCCCGTTTCTCTTGATCGGCAAAATGAAGTGAAAGAGCTAAATTAATTTGGGGAAAATTTTCCGCCAATTTCTTCATTCCTTCCGGAATACCGGCTGTGGAAATAGAAATTCTGCGACTTCCCAATCCAAAAAGTTCATTGTTTGTCATAATTTCCAAGGCCTTTTTCAAATTTTCATAATTCAAAAACGGCTCACCCATTCCCATCACCACTACATTTGTTAGCCCTTTTCCCAATCTATTTTTCCAACAATAATTTTTCCAAAAAAGTACCTGATCGGCAATTTCTTCAGTTGTTAGATTTCTTGTTAGTCCCATTTTTCCAGTGGCACAGAAATCACACTTCAATGGACAACCAACTTGAACTGAAATGCAAGCGGTCCAAATTTCACTCTTGGGTGAAATCAAAACTGTTTCTATTAACAGCCCATCTTTCAATTTCAACAATGCCTTAGCGGCAGAACCATTTTCAGATTCCAAGACTTTTTCAACCAAAAAAGAATAAACACTATCAAATTCATTCTTTAAAAAAAGTCTTAAATCAGCCGGCAGCTCTTTTATTTCTTGAAAATGTTCTTTGCCAGTTCGAAAAACCGCTTCTTCAATTTGCTTTAAACGAAATTTTGGCACATTTTTCTCTAACAGAAATTTTTGAAGACTTTCGATGTTCATCCGATCAGTTTAATTTTTTTGGCAATCACTTTTTGCTTCATAATTTTTTCCACCAACCTTTGATAATAATCATTTAAATCAGAAAAATAATACCTATCTTTTTCTTTTCGAATGCCGTTATCTTCAAGTTTTATTTTTTTAGCCACTTCTTTAGCCGAGCTAATCAACTGAGTTTCAATTTTTCCAATAATAACCTTAGATAAAAGTGGATAATGAGTACAACCCAAAACCAAATAATCCAGCTTCTTTTTTTTGAATCGTTCAAGATAACCCTTCACTAACAATTCGGCAATCGGTCCTTTAGTCATACCTTCCTCAACCAAAGGAACAAAAAGGGGACAACTTTGAGAAAAAACTTTTATTGTCGGATCAATCTTTTTGATTTTTTGCTCATAAATTCCACTTTCAATAGTGCCTCTCGTTCCAATTACTCCAATTCTTAAATCAAATTTTTTTCTTTCAGCCCTTATTTTTGCTATTCGATCCACCACCGGATCAATCACATCATAAAATTTCATTCGGGGATACTTCTTCCGCAAAAAATTTCCAGCAAAAGTAGAAGCGGTGTTGCAAGCAATAACAATGCTGTTAACTTTTTTGGAAACCAGAAACTTAACAATTTCATCGGAATAGCGCTGAACCATTTTTTGACTTTTATTGCCCCAAGGATACCGAGCCGTATCACCAAAATAAATAATCGTTTCAAACGGAAATTTTTTCTTAATTTCTTTAACCACTGTCAGCCCCCCAACTCCACTGTCAAAAATCCCGATCATTTCTTCGGTTTCATTAACGGAAAAATCTGACATTCTCTCATCGATTTATTCATTAGAAAGGCAAAAACTCTTTCACTCATCCCAAATCCAAAAGTCGGTGGCATTCCATATTCCAAAGCCTCCACAAAATCCCCATCATTCATCTGAGCTTCTTCGTCTCCGGCTTCTCGCAATTTTTGTTGCTCTTCGAATCTTCCAAATTGATCAATCGGATCATTAAGCTCGCTATAGCCGTTAGCCAATTCCGAACCAGCAATAATCACGTGAAAACGTTCAACAAAATTTGGGTTGTCTTTTTTCCTTTTTGCCAAAGGAGAAACTACTAATGGCTCATTAATCAAAAAACCTGGACCGCCGATTGACTTACGACAATATTTCCAAAGATTGTCGATCGCCCGAGAAAGATTGAAACCTTTTGTATCATATTCGATTTTCAGTTCCTTAAGTTTGGTTTCAATTTCTTTCAAATTAGCCTTAGAGACATCGATTCCCGTTTTTTCTCTAACAGTTTCTACATAATCATAAACCTTCCATTCTTCTCCCAAATCAACTTCAAAATTACGAATCTTGAATTTCAAAGTACCAAAAGTTTCTTGCGCCACAAAACGAAACAACTCTTTGGCCAGTTCCATCCCTTTTTGATAGTCCGCGTAAGCCCAATAGAATTCCATTTGAGTGTAATCTTGAAGATGCTCGCTATCCATTCCTTCATTGCGAAATTGGCGGCCAATTTCAAAAGTTTTTTCCAACCCCGCCACCATCAATCTCTTCTGCCAAAGTTCCCCCGTTGAAATTCGAAGATAAACATCCAAATCAAGTGCATTGTGATGAGTGACAAACGGCTTGGCATCCGCCCCTCCGGCTTTTATCTCTAAAACTGGAGTTTCTACTTCCACGAAATCCCGATCTTTGAAAAACTTCCGCACTGCGTTCCAAAAACGATCTTTTTTATAGATCATTTCCCGCACCTGATCATTAAAAAGAATATCCAGATATCTTTTACGTAATTTTTCATCTTCATCAGTCAAAGCTTTGTGTTTGTCCGGCAATGGCAAAATTGACTTGGAAAGCAAAGTAATCTGCTGAGCCAAAACCGATTTTTCTCCCTTTTGGGTATCAAATCTTTTACCTATTACTCCGATAAAATCCCCCAAATCCAAGTTTTTCACCCATAGTTTATAATCGCCGTCAAATTCCTTTTTATTAAGCACTATTTGAATGCGACCGAACTGATCCTGCAAATGAAGAAAAGTGATATTTCCCATATCACGAAGCAACATTATTCTTCCCGCCACTTGAGCTTTTTCCCCCAGTGCCTTTTTGATAACTTCAATTGTTTTTTCTTTTTCAAAGGCAACTGAAGGAAATGGATCGATCCCGGCCGATTTAAAATTTTCCAGTTTTCTAATTTTGTCTTGTTTGATGTCTTCAAGCATAATGTTTAATTTAATGTAATCATCTTATTGCCTATCTTAACAGTAAAATTACCCTTAGTAAATACCACACAGTCATTTATTTGACAGTCACGGCTCTAAATTGTAATATCCAGTTGGAAACATAAGCCAATACCCAAACAAAAACCAAAGCCGCTTTGAAAAAGCAATAGTGCTTTTGGTTTTTGTCTTGAAGAACGAATTTGTTGCTTAAAAAAGTCAGGCCTCGGTGGCGGAATTGGCAGACGCGCACGACTCAAAATCGTGTGGGGGCAACCCCATGAGAGTTCGATTCTCTCCCGAGGCACCAGTATTTTGGAAACTAAAACAAAAGTTCTCAGCCAGAGACTGGTCAATCTTGTGTTAGGATTTTCCCCAAGGCTATTTTTTGAGTTTGTTTTGTGTCATCCTAAATCTAATTTAGGATCTTTTTTTATTTATTTTCTCAAATTAAACGATTGTCGGTGAATTGGCAAAATTCCATATTTGTCAATCATTTCATAATGAAATTTAGTACCATAGCCTCGATGACGGTCAAAACCGTAATCAGGATATTTTTCGTGCCATTGATCCATCATTCGATCTCGAGCTACCTTAGCGCAAATTGAAGCGGCAGCAATCGAAAATATTTTTTGATCTCCGCCGGGAAATACCCGCTGTTCAAATTTAGCTTTGGGAATTTTTTTATTCCCATCAATCAAGACCAACAATTCAATTGGCATCTTTTTTAATCTTTCCATTTTTTCTCTTAATTGCTCAACTGCCAACCGCATTGCCAAAAGACTACTTTGCAAAATATTTATCTTGTCAATAATTATATTTGAAACATCTGCCAATTCATATTTGATAAAATCACAACTTTCAAATGACTGAAAAATTTTTTCTCGTTGACTGGATGAAAGTTTTTTACTATCTCGAACCAATTCTTTGAAAGGAAAATCTTGCTGATAATAATTCGGGTCAATCCAAAAAGCGGCAGCTACTACCGGCCCTGCTAACGGTCCTCGTCCAACTTCATCTACACCAAAAATCAAACAATTATCTTTTTTATTTTTAATTAAATTTTCGGTTGAAAAATCAAGCATTTTTATTTTTACTGAATAACGGTTTGGCCATTATTTCTTAAAATAATTTTTTGTTCTTGAAATTGCCATGGCTGTTGACCGTCATTGATTATCACTTTTAATCCCATTCCTTCTTCTGTTTCCGTTGAAAAATACTGGTCAAAAACAGCATTGCCTAAAGAATAATAGATTTTTTTCCCCGAATAAATCTCACTATTCTGCACCACATGAGGATGAGTGCCAACCACCAAATCCGCTCCAGTATCAATAAATTCATGGGCCAATTGTTGTTGATTTTTATTGGCCGTCAATTGATATTCATCTCCCCAATGACAATAAACAACCACTAAATTATCAGGAGTCTGACTTTTAATTCTTTTAATTTCGCTTAAAGTCTGAGAATAAGACGTTTTGCGAAATTGATTGAAACTAACAAAAAATAAATTTTTCTCGCCAACAGCAAATGGTTTGCTGGCTGGTTGTTCTTCTAAACCAAAGTAATCTAATTTTGATTCATCAAGATAATGTTTAGTTGAAGCTACACCGCTAGCTCCAAAGTTAAAAATATGATTGTTATCAAGAGACACTAATTTGATGTTAAAATCATTTAAAGTTCCAGCCCAATTAGGAGTAAAAGTAAAAATTAGATGTCCTGCTTGCCCAATTTTCGTTCCCAAACTTTTCGATTGCTCGTTGGTGATCGGTCCTTCTAAATTGGCAACTACCAAATTGGCTTCTTTCAAATAATCTTTCAATCCCGCCAAAACATAATCGTTTCCTTTCTGAGTTGAAATTTCTCTAATATACCGATCAAACATCAAATCACCTAAAAAAATAATCTCAAACTTTTTATCAGTGGCTTTTTCTTTTGTCTCATTTTGTTGCTTTGTTTTCTCAATTTTATTTTTTTTCACGCTAACAACCGGAGAGATTTGATTGATTTCAGCATCGGATTTTTTATTTTCAGCAAAAAAATAAATAGCAATAAAGGCTAGCAAGATAGCACTAAGCATCAACAACCCCAGTTTATTAAACTTGGTTAAAATCATGACAATTAAAAACTATGCGATTACTCGAATCAGTCGGATTTTCCAAATTTCCCTTAGCTCCTTAGCCTCGCTCCTATTTTTTCCAAATCGGTAATAATCTCTTTGATTAAATTATCCGCTTCATCACCCTCAAGCGTTCGATTATTCAAACCGAAAGTCAGATGGAAGCTTAATGACTTTTCCCCGACTTTATCGAAAATATCAAAAAGTTCAAGGGTTATAAGTTTTTCCCCACTCCTCCTACGAATAATTTTTTCAATAGTTGTCACCGCTACTTTCACCGGAACAAAAAAGGATAAATCTCTGGCTACAACCGGATATTTTCTTAAAGGCTGAAAGACTTTTTGTTTTTTAAACATCGATAGCAAAGAGGAAAAATCAAGTTCAAAAGCCACTGCTCGGCCTTTGATCTTATAGAAATTTTTTAGCTTGTCATTTAACATACCAAAAAAACCGGCTTCTTTTCCGCTGACAACCAACTTCCCTGTTTGGCCAACGGTAAAAATTTTATCATTTAACATTTGATTTTCCCAATGAAATTCAATTTCCAAATCAGAAAGCAACACTTCCAGCTTGCTTTTGGTTTGATAAAATAGATCTTTTTCATTTCTAGTTCGAGAAAATGCCAAGCCTGAAATTTTTAAGCTTTGCTCATCACTAGCCTTTTCCGAATAAACTCGACCTAATTCAAAAATTTCAAAGTCATCAAAATGGCTGGCATTGGTTCTGGCATTTTTTGCTAATCCTAAGAGCAAAGTGCTTCGCACCGCTTCTTGATCGGCACTTAAAGGATTTTGAACAGTATAATCACTCTTCAAATCAAAAAAATTCAATTCTTTTTGACTTAAAAATGAATAATTTATTACTTCATCAAAGCCCAGACCGATTAATCGATCTTTAATTGACCATTCAAAATTTCTTGATTCATTAACTGGCGCAGGCGCTACAATTGTTTCCAGCTCTTGAGGCCTAATGTTTTCGTAACCGACAATTCGGGCCACTTCTTCGTATAAATCTTCCGACCCCTCAATATCTAAACGCCAAGCCGGCACCAAAAATTCAATTTTTTCTTTTGTTTTTTTTGCAATCTTAAAGCCTAAATTATCTAAAATTTTCAGCGCTTTTTCCATTTCAATCGGTTGACCAATCAAGCTATTCAATTTATTCAAATCAAAACACACGGTTTGTGACCGTTCCAAATAATGTTTTTTATCTACCACTTCCACTAATTTTGCACCGGCATATTTTTCCAACAATTCAGCCGCCAACAAAAACGAGCTCTCGGCAATCATAGGACTAAGACCCTTTTCAAACCGCAATTGAGATTCAGTTAATATTCCATACCTCTGCCTTGATCGACGGATGGCAAGCATATTGAAATTTGCCGACTCTAAAACAATCTTATTTGTTTGCCTATCAATACCAGAATATTTGCCACCTTTAATTCCAGCCAAAGCTAGTGCCTTATCTCCACTGGTAATGAGTAAATCGTTTTTATCCAACACAATAAATTTATCTCCTAAAAGCTCCAGATGTTCGCCTTGCTTAGCTTGACGAACTACAATTTCTTTCTTATCAGAGGTAAAAATCTTTTGATAATCGAAAGCGTGCAACGGTCCACCAGTCACTAGCATTGCATAATTAGTAATGTCCACCACATTATTTATTGGCTCCATCCCGCTAGCTATCAATACTGATTTCATCCAATTAGGAGCTGGACCGATTTTTATATTATCAAACACACCAGCTAAGTACCTTGGGCAAAGTTTTTCTTTTTCAATTTTAATTTTCAAATCTTTTCTTTTTTCTTTAATTTTTTTAGTCAGAAATTCAACCTTCCGTCCTTCCATCGCTGCAATTTCTCTAGCCATTCCTTGGTAGCTCAAAACATCATGGGCACGGTTAGGCAAAATAGAAAATTCCAAAGTTTCGTCTTCCAATTCAAGCGCTTCGACCAATTTCGTTCCATTTTCTAATTTCTTATCCAAAATCATAATCCCTTGATGGTCTTTTCCCAATCCCAGCTCATCTTCAGCACAAATCATTCCTTCCGACCACTGCCCTCGAACCTGACGTTTTTCAATTTTAATTTTATTCAAAGGAATGATAGCCCCGACCAGCGCAACAGGCACTTTATCTCCTTTTTGAAAATTATCTGCTCCGCAAACAATATTTAAAATTTTCGTTCCAACATTAACTTTGACCAAACGTAATCGATCAGCATTGGGATGTTTTTCAAAATCTAAAATCTCTCCCACTACAAAACCATCAAACCTCTTCACTAATGTTTCGCTCCCTTCAAATTCAAAGCCCTTTAAGCTAATCATTCCGGCCAATTCATCAGGTTTTTTCTTTGTACCTGAAAGCTTTTTGAGCAAATTATAAGAATATTTCATATTTAAACTAATTAGCTGATTATTAAATAAATTAGAATTGTCGGATAAATCGCAAATCACCGCTCATAAACAAGCGGATATCATCGATTTTATATTTCATCATTGCCATTCGCTCAATCCCAAACCCCCAAGCAAATCCTTGAAATTTGCCCTTTTGATATCCAGCTGCTTCAAACACTTTTTGATTGACCATACCACAACCACCGATTTCTAACCAACCACTATTCTTGCAACCGCCACAACCCTTACCACCACACATTGTGCAAGAAATATCGAATTCAAAACTTGGCTCAGTGAATGGAAAATAGCTCGGTCGCAACCTAATAATCAATTTTTGCCCGAAAAAAAGACTGAAAAAATTCTCTGCAATATCTTTGAAATTGGCAATACTAACTTTTTCACCAACCACCAAAGCTTCAAATTGATAAAAAGTATGTTCATGAACAGCATCAGTTGCTTCGTTGCGAAAAACCCGCCCCGGCACAATCACTCGAAATGGAGGCTGATGTTTTTCCATATAACGCACCTGACAGTTAGAAGTATGGGTTCGCATCACTAATTTTTCACCTTTATTGTTTTTTTGTTCTAACCAAAAAGTATCTTGCATATCTCGAGCTGGGTGTTCCAACGGAAAATTAAGCGCATCAAAATTGTAGTGTTCACTTTCCACTTCCGGACCGTCAGCTACTTCAAAACCCATTGAAGTAAAAATCTCTTCAATCTCTTTTTGAGTTTGACTGATGATATTAAGTTTTCCTCGTCGGACAGGAAAAAGTGAAGCAGTTGCATCAAGCCAATTCTCTTTCCTAACAGTTGTTGAAAATGACTCTTTTAGGTCTTCAATTTTCTTGCTGATTTCCATTTTCAATTGATTGGCACTTTGACCTAAAACCTTTCGCTCTTTGGCTGACAAACTTTTTAGATTTTTAAGCAATTTGTTAAAAGCACTTTTTCTCCCTAAAAATTCTAATCTCAACTGCTCCAGATCTTCAAGGTTTTTAATTTTTAAAACTTGAATCTTGAATCTTTTTTTAATTTCATCCAAGTTCGATTGACTTATATTGCTCATAAGAATTAAACAATAAATGTTAGGCTTAATATATCTGTTATTAATTTGTTCAGACTAATTTCATATAACCATAATTGTCGCAAGAATCATTTCTTGTCCACACTTTTTTCCGGAACAGTAAATTCAAAACAATGTTTGCCTATCGGGTGGGAAAAATTATTTCCACCATAATAACACTGTCCAAATGCTTGCTCACTCTGACAAGCAAATTTAAATTCATAACAAAGACTGAAAGTTTTCCCTTCTTTTGGTAAATATTCCATTTTCGAAAAAATTTCTTGTTTAATTTCTTCTTCCTTAGAAAGCTGAGGATTAATCAACTTAGCCGAATTTTCATCCATAACTGACTCCTCACTTTTTCCAAATTCTTTCAGCTCCGCTTTGTCTTTCGGAAGCATTCCCTTTTTTTGATAGAACTGAACCACCTGATTGCTAGTATCGCTCAATACCGACAATGCTTTATCTTCCGCTAACTTTTCTCTAGCTACTGACGGTTTATCTATCACCAAAAAAGCGCTAATTAGTGCCACCAATGTCAAACAAATCGAAGCCGCATAGAAATTTTTAAAAGTTCCGCTAGCAAAATCTTTTCTTCTGATTTCCCAAAAATAGAAAATAAAATAAAATGTTGAAACCCCAAAAAAAATTAGAATCTTAAAAACTGATCGACCGGAAATTTCCCCGTTTAAAAATGAATTAATCAAGGCTACCAAGCTGCCAATTCCCATCATTGAAAGAATAAAAGCTGCTAAATAAGTGACTATTTTTCTCACTTTTGAATCAGCTTCAATTTCTCCTCTAGTTAGTTTCTTATTTATCAAAAATAAAATACTATGGAAAATTAAGGTGGCTACCAATAATGAAGAAAAACCAAAGTTGATCGCCATCGGTTGAAAAATTTCTCCGCCGTTCAAAAATGGGTCACTAATCAATTTATTAATTAATTGAAAAAAAATCGTCAACGATCCGCTCAAGACAAATCCTAAAGAAAAAAACATAATCAGATAAAGAAACAAATGAAAAGCCGGATGTCTTTTTTCAGTTAGATCAGTTTTCTTTTGTAAATTATTGAGTAACAAGTTTTCTTGAGCCATTTTTTTATTTCTAATATTAAAATTATTGCACTTTGATTTTTCGAAATTCTCTTTTGCCAACTTTAATTATTCTGCCATTAAAATTTTCATCCAGCTTTAGGCTAAGATCTTTTACCACTTTATTATCAATTTTTACCCCCCCTTGATTCATTTTTCGTTTAGCGTCACTTCGACTTTCCGCTAAACCACTGCCTACTAAAAGATCCAAAATATTTTCTCCTTTCTCTACACTAACCTCAGCCACTTCAATCGGAACTTCTCTTTTCGAAAAAACCTTTTCAAAATTTTCCCGAGCAGCTTTGGCCTTTTTCTCATCATGATATTTAGTGACAATTTTTTCAGCTAATCTAATTTTAACGTTTCGAGGATTAATTTTTTCATTTTTCAAATCAATTTTTATTTTGTTCAATTCTTCTTTTGAAATTTCGGTACACAAATCAAAATATCTCACAATCAGTTGATCAGGAATTGACATTAATTTGCCAAACATTAAATTGGAATCCTCAGTAATACCGATATAATTGCCGACACTTTTGCTCATTTTTTCAAAACCATCCAAGCCCTCCAATAATGGACAAGTTACTATATCTTGTGGTTCCTGATTATACCTTTTTTGCAACTGTCGCCCCATCAATAAATTAAATTTTTGATCGGTACCGCCCAGTTCTACATCAGCTTTCAAGGCGACTGAATCATAGCCTTGCATCGCTGGATAAAGAAATTCCTGAATACTCAAATCGACATCTTTTTTAATCCGTTCTTTAAAACTAGCTCGCTGAGCCATTTGAGCATAGGTAATTTTCGAGGTAAGCAAAATCGTATCTTTCAAATTGAGCTTTGCTAACCATTCAGAATTGTAACGAACTTCAACTTTCGACATATCAAGAACTTTCCCCGCTTGAACCTGATAATTCTCCATATTCGCCTTGATTTCTTTCTCTGTCATTGGTTTTCTACCAGAAGTCCTCCCAGTTGGATCACCAATCTTGGCAGTAAAATCACCAATTAAAAAAATTACCTGATGTCCCAATTCTTGAAAATCTCTTAATTTTTTCAAAACAACCGCATGACCCAAATGCAAAAAAGAGCCCGTCGGATCAATTCCCAATTTTACCCTTAATTTTTTACCCGAAAGCATTTTTTTTCTAAGACTATCTTTCACGATGACCTCTTCCACTCCCCGTGTCAAAAGTTCATCTATTTTTTTTTCATCCTTAATTACTTTGACCATTTTTTTATTGTTTAAAGTTATAGTTTTTTACATTTTTTCCGGAGCGCTGACACCTAATAAATTTAACGCTTCCAAAAAAATATTACTCGTAGCGTTCACCAAAGCTAAGCGCTGTTTGGTTAAGATTTCGTTTTTTTCATCAATTACTTGACATTGATGATAGAAACTATGAAACTTATCGGCTAATTTAATCACATACCAGACCAATTGATGAACATTATATTTCTCGGATATCTCATTTACTAAAAAAGGAAATTTTGTTAGGTGGACTATCAATGCTCGCTCTTTCTCTTCTTTCAAAAAAGTATTTTCAGTCTCATTATCGATTAAAATATTCTGATTCATGGTTAAACCGGCTTGTTTAGCTTTTCTTAAAATGCTTTGAATTCTGGCATAGGCATACTGAACATAGAAAACCGGATTCTTATCGGACTTTTCTTTAGCCAAATCCAAATCAAAAACCATCTGGGAATTATAGTCAAACATTAAAAAGAAAAATCTTACAGCATCAAGACCAACTTCTTTGAGCAAATCATCAATAGTTACGTATTCACCTTTTCGTTTAGACATTCGAAATTCTTTACCTCCTTTAATAAACTTAACCATCTGCGTAATGATTATCTCTATTTTGTCATCAAAACCCAATGCTTTCGCTACTCCCAATAATCTCTTAATGTCACCATGATGATCACACCCCCAAATGTCAACCAATCGGTCAAAACCCCGATCAACTTTATTTTGATGATAAGCGATATCTCCCCCAAAATAGGTTACCTCGCCCGTTGATTTCCTGATTACCCGATCTTTTTCATCACCAAAATTCTTGGCTCGAAACCAAACAGCGCCATCCTCTTGATAAAGCAAACCTTTTTCATTCAACCGTTCGAAAACTTTATCAATCGCCCCACTTTCATGAAGACTTTTTTCTGAAAAATATTCGTCAAACTCAATTCCCAATTTTTTCATTGAAGGTTTGATAAAATTTTCCAAAATTTCCGCTGTTGCCTTTTGACCAATAGTAAAACTGTCTTCTTCTGAATTTTTATATTTTTTGTTTAATTCATCTATATAGCTACCCTTATATTGAGCATTTTCATTTTTCAAGATTGAGTCGCCCAAAACCTTGATCTGATTGCCAAAATCATTAACATAATATTCTCGATGCACTTGATAACCGGTTTTTTCCCAAACCTTGGCCAAAACATCACCAAATGGACCACCACGGCTATTGCCGATATGAATTGGTCCGGTTGGATTGGCAGAAACAAAATCAAGATGAATTTTCCGACCCTGATTCTTTTTTGAACTGGCATATTCAAGCTTAGCCATATTGATCTTGCCAATTTCGTTCACTAAATAATCATCAGCAAGAAAAAAATTCAAAAAACCGGGAACTGCCACTTCAATTTTTTTAAATTCTTTTATTCCTCGCTCAAAAAGCATTTTGTTTCTGATTTCTTCTGCAATTTCAATCGGTTTTTTTTTCAGTCGACCGGCCAATTTCATTGCTACATTGCAAGAATAATCTCCTAATTTTTCTGGTGCCTCAAGCAATTCTATTTCTGCCAAAGAAAAATCAAGCTCTTCATAAAGATTTTGAATCTTTTCTAAAATAATTTTTTTAAGTTTTTCAACAATCATTTGCTTCAGTTTAAGGCCAAAAATAACTAAAAACATAATATCACTACCAAAAACAAAAGACAAATAAAAAAACTCCCAAACTAATTCCAAGGAGTTTTTTCATAAAGTACGTTTCAAATTTATTTTTTAAAACCTAATTAAAATAATATTATTTTAAAGAATAAAGCAAAAAAGTTAAATCTAGAAATTTATGAACCAACAGTCATTACCAAAAAAGTCAAAAAAAAGACACTCAAAAAGAGTAACCCGGAAACAATGGTCACTAACTGATGATCGACCTTTTTGGCTCTTTTATGATTTGATTTTTTTAGCGACGCACCCTTCTTTTCCATAAATCATAAATTTAGAATCAATTTATTTCTATCGACCAATTAACAGTGTTTCAACATCCCGAGAAAAACCTCCAGTCAAAACATAGAACGTCACAGAAAGTGTAACGATAAATAATAATCCCGCTACGATAAAAACCGTCTGTGAGTCTTTCTTTTTCAAATCTTTCTTAAAAACACTTAAAAACTCAAGCGGATTGAGACTTTTCTTTCTTTTCTTCTTTTTCTTCATTTTGTTTTAACTTTTTACTTTTTATTTATATTGGAAATAAAAAACAACTGCCAAGTATTTATAGTATAGAACAAAAAAATAAATTTGCCAACTAACTACTCTTGAAAACAATAAACTTATACCCCAGAAAATTCCAAACCATAGAGAAAACAGTGGCCATCAGCAAACTAATTTGTGTCCAAAGTCCTTCACTTATTAGCTCCGGCTTCATTTCTTTTGTTAAATATGCCACTCCGACATTGATCAATAAACCAATGGCGCTAACTATCAAAAATTGAACATAATCTTTGCTGGAACTTTCATTACTAACCTGAAATGTCCATGATTTGTTCCAGAAAAAACTGGCAACATTGGCAATCAAAAAAGACAAAGTCTTAAAAATTACAAACTCCCTGCTACCGTGCATATCCAAAAGAAAAATCAATCCGTTGACGATTCCCCAATCTAAAAAAGTATTAAAAGCTCCAACTGCCACAAACTTTGAAATCTGCAAAAAAACCGGGATTTTTTCACTGATAATTCCCGCAATCAAAAGACCGACATTAGCCGCCAAAACCCAAATCACAAAATAAAGGGGAAAATAAATAGCTTTCAAAAAAGTTGGATCGATGACGTTTCTAAGTATTGGAACAGTAAAAAAAGCCAGACAAATTCCAATAAAAGTTATCCTCACATAATCCCTCTTGGCTAAATTTTTTGACATTTTTTTATTTTTTATTTAATCAATCTACTATCTAAAAAACTATTCATCTGATCTCGCCGGATGGCTAGCTTCCTTTTTCAATTCTTCTAAATCCGGCGTCCACTCTTTCATTAAATCATCCTCCGAAGAAGAACTCATTCTTCTTTCCTCTTCCATTTCTTTTTTCAGCCTTTCGACTGCACTGTTCGGTCGTTCATCATCATTTTGAACATCCTCATCAGACTTAACTTTTTTCAAAAAATTTTCCTCTTCCATCTTTCTAAATTTTTCATACTCCTGCTTTTTGCTTTCCAAATCAAAAGCCACTAAATTTTCTTTGTCTAAATCAGAAGCTTTTCTGAGCACATTCTCAATCGCCGCCCAAGTCGAAGAATGATCACGAGGAACAACCAGTGTCACTTCATCTCCTGATTCAATTTTAAAATAAGTGGCCGCTGCCAACAATACCCGATAATTGACTCCACCAACAGAAACAATATAATTGCCCCGCTCATCTTGTTGAACAATTCCGATCAGATATTTTCTTTCTGCCGGCCCAACTTGTTTATAGACAAAATTCCCTTCCGGTGTAATGGTGAGTTTCAATGTATCGCCTTCTACCAATTTTGACTTTGAAGCATAGTTAGCCGGAACTGGATACTGTTTTGAATCCTCACCAATCATCACCTGTCCATCAAATGTTCCATAAACTATCTTCTCTTCACCCATCAATCCTGAAGCAATTGGACGACTTTCTTTAACCTCCGGAACCGCCCCAAGTTTAGCCAACATTTGTTTGGCGCTTGATATTGTCCTTTCGGCATTGGCAATCATCTCTTGAAGTGACCGAATCTTTTCAACACTAGAGACGTCTTCCAATTTGGAAGAAATCCTTTTTTTCTTCTTAATTGTCATAACTTTTATTTTGGTTATTTATTTTCGATCGTAAGAATCTAACCGTCACTATTCTATACCATAATTATTATTTTGGCAAATAGTTTCAGTAAAGGATACTTATCGATAATCGAAAATATTTCACCAGTCTCCTTGAAAGAAACTCAATAACCGACATCTCTGCTTATCAGAGATGCTTTTAATTTATTAATGTTTATCAAAAAACCAACAGTCCATCATAATACACTGGCGTTTTTTTGTCAATACTTGTAAAAAATCAATATCCATTTTAGAATTTGTAATCAATAACCAGTCTAAAACCTATGTCTGTTTCACTTTATCGAAAATATCGTCCTCAAAAATTTTCTTCAGTCACCGGACAAGAAACTATTGTCAAAATTCTTTCAAACTCAGCTGAAACTGGTCGAATTGGACATGCCTATCTTTTTGTTGGATCAAGAGGAATCGGGAAAACCACTTTAGCGAGAATTTTTGGTCGTGTCATTAATTGTCTTGATGGCAAAAAAGAAGGTAATTTCTATGAACCTTGCGGAAAATGCCAAAATTGTCGATCGATTCTGGAAAGCAAGACTATGGACTTCATCGAAATTGATGCCGCTTCAAATACCGGAGTAGATAACATTCGCCAACTCAAAGAAACAATCAATCTCCCTCCTTCCAGTCTAAAATACAAAGTCTATATTATTGATGAAGTTCACATGTTATCATTGGGAGCCTTCAATGCCCTCTTAAAAACCCTAGAAGAACCTCCAGCTCACGCCGTTTTTATTCTAGCTACCACTGAGATACATAAAATCCCCGAAACTATTATTTCCCGTTGCAGTCGTTTTGATTTTAAACGATTAAACTTTGATCAAATAGTAAAAAGACTTTCAAATTTGGCGGAAAATGAAAATATCACAATCGAAAAATCCGCCCTCGAAACTATTGCGCTCGAAGCTGAAGGTGGAATGAGAGATGCCGAATCATTACTTCATCAAGTTTTTTCTCTAAAAGACAAAGACATTAAATTGGAGGAAGTTCAAGAAATTTTGGGTATTTCCTCAAAAAAAAAGGTTTTTGATTTTTTGTTTATTTTATCGGGTATCAAAGAAGAAAATGTTTTTCTTTTTATGGACAAGTTATCATCTAGCGGAATTCGATTGAAAAATTTTACTCAATCGGCTATTTCTCTTTTGAGAGATTTAATCATTTCCAAGTCCAGCCCTGAATCAACTGAAATTATTTGCCAAACGCTCTCATCTGAAGAAAAAACTTCCTTCAAAAAATTAAGAGATTACTTTTCTTTTGAGAACTTGATTTTTTTGATTGAGAAATTACATCAAAATCTGGAATTAATGAAGTATTCTCCCGTTCAATCTCTCCCATTGGAAATGCTTTGTATTGAATTTTTTATCAAAATTGGAAGGATTAATCCGCTTGTTCAATCCAAACTAACAACCTTTCCATCACCCCCATCATCACCCACAATCAAAACCACGATCTCACAAAATATTAATAACGCTTCTTTGTCGAAAATTGAAGAGAAAGAAACGGATATTGAAAACCTGAATCAGAAAAAAGTTTCAACAACTACCAAATCGGTTACCGCCATCGATGACAATCCTTCAGTCCCCAAAATTCCTCTGACGACGATTTTGGATAAATGGGGCGAAATTATTTCAGCTATCAAATCAACTAACAACCTAATTGGGGGTTGTCTCAGTTCATGTATCCCACTTGGCACTGTCAATCAAAAACTCTTTATCAAAACAAAAAATAATTTCCATAAGGAAAAATTAAGTGAACACTCCTGCCGGTTGACAATAAAAAAAGAGCTTGATAGAATTCTCGGGTCAAACTTTCAAATTGAATTTATCGAAGAAAAAGAAGCTGAAAGAATAAAACTTGATCCCAATGAAGATGAGAATCAAGATATTTTACATCAAGCAATGAAGATTTTTGGCGGAAAAATTGTTTGATGGTTGTAGCCTGCTCTGTCAGCATTTCTAAATCTTGAGCCAAACTGGAAACAATTGAAAAAACTGTATTTTGAAAATTCATAATTTGGTTATTTAAAATCGATTCAAAATTCAAAATTAACATTTCTTTGGGGAGTAGCCAAGCGGTAAGGCAGGGGCCTTTGAAGCCTCCATGCGTAGGTTCGATCCCTACCTCCCCAGCAAGTACTAATTATTAAGCATAATCCATCTACCTCATCCGATTTCAAGTCCTTTTTGAATATTTTTTTTCAGTTTAACCGAAAATTTTAGAATAACGATAATTTCAAATAGAACTAAATATCAAAATAAAAGGAAATACTAAAAACAAACCACCGTTAGCTGGTGGTTTTAATTTGAATCTTAAAACAAATCTTATTCTAATTTTATTCTTGTAAGTGATCTGCTTCTAAAATTTTCATTGTTCTCATATAACGATCCATAATCTCACTTTCAACAATCTCTCTGCTTCTTCCAAATTTGTAGCGAGAAAGATCTTTAAAAGCGTTTAGTAATTCACGGTTTCCTTTGGTTGGTGGATAAGTTTTAATATTAAAAGGTCTAGTTGATTCGTTATTGATCAGCAATTTGGCTAAACAATTAAAATTGTCTAGATTTTTTAGATCATCCGCATTAAACACTGGCGCATATTGTTTTTCCAAAAATTCCGCATCTTCTGCTCCCACACGAAAAGAAAAAAGAGAGCCAACATTGCCAAAAACCGCTTTGGAAATATTTTCCGGAAGTTGACCAATAAATTGATGAGCCATAGTCAAACATAAACGATATTTTCTAGCTTCTGAAAGAATCTGAGAAATCGAATCAGTAACAAAATTCTGGAATTCATCGATATAGAGATAAAAATCATTTCGTTCTTCTTCTGGAGTATCCACTCTTGAAAGTGCTGCCATCAAAAGTTTCCCGACAATTATCATCCCCAAAAGATGACTGTTAATTTCTCCGATTTTCCCTTTTGACAAATTAATAATCAAAATCTTTTTTTCATCCATCACCTGACGAAAATTGATGGTGCTTTTCTGCTGAGCAATAATCGGCCGCATCATGTCATTAGAAATAAATGTGGTCAGTTTTGAAGTAATATAGGGAGAAATATTCTCCATTGAAGCATCACCACCAGCTTTTTCAGCCTCCTTTTCCCAAAAATCAATCACTGTTGGATCCTTGCAGAGACTCAATTTTTCTTTACGGAAATTAACATCTCGAAAAACTCTTGGCACTTCCATCAATGTTGATCCAGTTTGCGGACTATCCAAAATTAATAACATTGCATTGCGCATATATTGCTCAAACATTGGGCCACCGGTTTGTTTAAGATCATAAAGTTTATCAAAAATAGCAATCATCTCATTGATTACGAATGTTCTTTGCTCCGGTCGATTTTCATCATATTCAAGCATATTGAGACCAAATGGCCGTTCAGTGTCCGACGGATCAAAATAAATCACATCTTCCGCTCGCTCTTTTGGAACACAAGCTAAAACATTATCAGCAAATTCACCATGCGGATCAATCACGCAAAACCCTGATTTATTTCTGGCATCTTGTTTGGCCAATTCTTCCAAAAATCCTGACTTTCCGGTTCCGGTCTGTCCTACCACATAGAAATGTCTTCGTCGATCATTAACTTGCATTCGCACATCCGTTTTGATTCCTCGATAATCATTATAGCCAACCAAAAGACCTTCTTTTGGAATATTTGGCGGAGGTGGAGCGCTCTTAGCTCGAAGCCAATTAATCCCTGGTGTTTCAGTGGTAGGAATTGGCAAATGAAAAATACTGGCAATTTCTTCGGTATCCAACTCAATTTTTTCTTCGGAAACAAAATTTCGAAAAATAAAATTAAAGGCTAATTTCTTGGCATTGTGACTTTTATCACGTTGAGAGACAAATTTGTTTAATTTGCTGTCTTCAAATTGAACAAAAGCATTTTCCAAATGAGAAAGTATCGTTTCTGAACGTTCTTTGCTTCCGGCGCTAGCAATCAAACGGACATTAACATCAAAATGAGGTTTGCTGGCTTTGGTTTCAATCTGTTTGATAATTTCATTCTCTTCCGGAGTTAGATTAAATGTTTGAGTATCATTTTGATCTTCGTTTGAATTTTTTCCAACCAAAATCCCGCCAAGACTTTTTCCGATTTCACTAAAAATTTCACTAGCCAATCCCTGCTGAGCTTTTTCCAACCTTTTCCCCTGTTGCATTTTTTGAGCAATATCTCGACCCTTTCTTCTAGTATCATGAAACTGAGTTGGACGAATAATTAGCTGAATTGCCGCCCCTTCACTCACATGATCAAGCTTGGAAAGTGCATTGGTAATATTGTGCAAAGGATCAGATTCCATTTTTTGGTAAGTTCGAATCGGAAAAGAACTTTTCTTTTTTAGTTTCAAAAAAGAGGCGCTGGTATAACTATCTGGCAAAAAAATAGTATAGTCCCTAATTCGTTCGATATGAGCCTCGGGATAAAAACTATGAATATGTTTTTCTACCAATTCCTGATACTTTCTTGGCATTGAAACAAAAAAAGAAATTTGCCCACTGTCAGATGGATTGGCAATTTCAAAAGCAATTTGGGGAAGCCCATAAAACATTCGATGAAAAATATTTTTTTGTTCTCGAATTTCCGCAATTGTGGAAAGCAAATGCTCCATAATAGAAATTTCTTCTTTTTCCATTTGAGTTCTTCGCTCTCCGGTTTCTGACTTTTCCGTTATTTTTGATGGCTTGACCACTTTAATAATATCTAAAGTAGCATTGAGGGAATTAGTAAGATAAATTCTAATCATCAAAAAAGCATAGACAAAATTCATTATCCCGCTTACTAATGCTACAATCCCACTAATTAGCAAAATCGTCGTCAACAAAATTTCCATATCTTTTTGTTAAGCAAACTACTTGAAAATTTTTCCAATCTTCTGCTTTCCATTTAATACACTAATCTACATATCACATAACCAACGAACAGCACCTGAAAACTTATAATTATTTAAACAAGTTTCAAGTTTTGTAATTTTTTTACCTTATAAAATATTCACTATTCTTTCAAAATTCCCTTATTGATTAAAATCGTCCTAATTTTATCTTCCACTAATCCATCGTGTAGCTTGTCTAGCACATAATTATTATCCAAATGTCGCGCCACCTTAACAGCAGTCAATGGATCATTCTCTGTGGCTAAAACTATCAATCGATCAATTTGAGCTTGAGCATCTTGCAAAGCGGCAATTTGTTTGGCAACGCTACCAATATTCCGATCAATCTGATTGATCTTCACAGATGACTGAAGATTTTCGTCATCCCTTTTCACTGTTGATCCACCAGCTGATGATTTTTCTGCTAAATCATTAGGTTGTTCCATCTCCTCAATTTGCTTTCTGGCAATCCCGGCATCGAAATCATCATTTTTCTCTATCCCATCTCCGTTTTCATGATTTTCTATTTTTAGCCCTCTTTCAATTTCGATTTGGGCACTAAAGCTATTTTCAGCTCCACCGTTTGTCACATTTCCCTCCAAATTTTCCAATTCATTTTTTTTCGTGGAAGATTTACTATTGGCAACTATCATACTTTTCTTTTTGATTATTATTTAGTCTCATCCTCTTCTTCTTTTGTCAGAACTGATGTTTCAGATTGATTTTCTTCTATTGACGTTGATGCATCACTTTTGGCCGCTGAAACAAAATCTATCAAATCCTTTTTATATTCTGCAATTTCCTCACTAATCAATTGATCAAGATTAGGAATATTTTCGGTCAAAAAAACATCCAAAACTTTCTCATCCAAAACCTGTCCCTCTTCCGCTTCTAAAAGTTTTGAAAATTCCGCTTGCTTTTCTTCGTCTAACGCATCAATAATTTTCATCACCACCCTTTGCTGTATCACCTCACCCATTTCTTCTAAAGTTTTTTGTTTCTTCTCCTCGTCAAGTTGATCCAAACCAAGCTCCTTAATTAGATCCAATTTCAAATTTTCCATCATACTCATATTTTTGTTTTTTAAAAATAAACTTTAATTTTTAGAAAATTTTCATCTACTTTCGATTCAGATAATATTGTTTCAAATAATGCCTTAGATATTTAATCTCTTCATCACGAACCAAAAGATCATTCGCTTTTTCATGCTGGCTTAAAATAAAGTCTAATGTTATTGCCGCTTCCTTTCCTGCCAACGCTCCACTTTCATAATAGTTTTCTCTAACAAAACTCCTAAAATTATTCTTAACCCAACGTTTCATTTCGTTAAGCTTTCTGATATGGCTAATTGAATCATCGGAAAAATTTTTATCAAGTAACGCCTTCAAAAAATTTTCACCTTGTTTGATTTTTTCTGTTCCAAAAATTCTTTCCAGAGACAACCCTCGCTCAATTAAATTGTGATAACTCGATTTAGAAAAAACCGAGTGTCCATCTTTAATTTCGATCCCATATCCTCTGAAATTTTTACCGTGATCAGAAAAGACTGAATGTCCATCTTTAATTTTGATCCCATATCCCCTAAAATTTTTATCGTGATTTTTAACATAATTTTCAATTTCCGTTCGATTGTTGAGATTTGAAGTTTCCTTTTGATCAAAAGAAGCTTGTTCCACTTTCTGTGATTCCTTAACTGCTTTCTTTACTTCAGTACCCCCCAATTCATCAGCTCGATGGTTAAGATCTGCTTGATGACCAATCTCTATCTCTTCTTTGCCAGTTAGAATCGGGTCGTTTAATTTAGGATTATCACCTAAAGAATCCTTAATCGAATTACCATCTGATGAAACATCTCCGCCTTGATGAAGCAAAGGATCATTCAAATTATTTTCTTTTTTTAATTCATCAAAATTCACTCCTGTTTTTTCCGCTCGAATTGCCTCATCGTTTTGAAACGAAGAGCTTGTTCTCAGATTTTCATTATTAAAGCTGTTTTTTTGCCCCAGTTTAAATTTTTTCAAATGATTTTCGTCAGCAAAATTATCCATTTTTAACCGATAACCGCCATTGCCATCTTCTGCAATTCTGATTATCTCTCCCTCTTTTAAATTTTTAAATCGCCAACTAACATACTTTTCCGCCTGATCAGCTTCCATACCATCACTAGTAAGTTTTTCAATTGTCTCTTTTTTGAATCTCAAAATGTCATTGGCTACTGCCCGATCCAACTGACGACCTGACAAGCCATGATATTTTTTTCCACTAATTTCCAAAATGAATCATTTCGCTTAATAATAACTTGCTCTTTCAAATCTTTCATTTTTTCCAAATGATCAATTTGAGATTCTTTTATTGGCACTCTGGAATCATTACCTCTTGGATCAGGAAATTCTTCCGATTTTATTATTCTGGAATCAGTACCTCTTGGATCAGGAAACAATCTTTTTTCATCAATATCAATATTTGTTCTGGCGCCAGTCGAAATTTCAGATGCAAAAGCTGGCGAAAAATGTCCATCAAGCAAATGGGAAAATCCTCCGGACAAAACCAAACTCATTGCCAATCCGGCCCCTAATTTAGCTACCAGTTTTCCTCGATAGAGATTTTTTTGTTTCTTGTGAAATTCTTCAACAGATTTCAAAACATTCCCATTTTCGACAAATTTTTCTTTCGCTAATTCTTTAATTCCAGATTCTTTCTTTTCAAAAACTTCATCCATCTTAGCACCGATTTCTTTGCTAGCCATTTTAGAAAGATGATATCCAGCAATCCCTTTTAGAGCACGATAACCAATGTAACCACCCGCTGCTAAAAGTCCCACCCCGGGAGTCAAGGCCGCCAAGGTACCACCGGCGATTGCCGCTGTGGTTAAAATTCTTTTTTCAGCAGGAATCTTTCGGTACCAATCAAAAGTTTTTTTCACTATTCCCCTTTCTTTTTCAGCATCTCTTCTTGATCGAATGCTATCAATTTCTTTTAATTTAGCCAGATAATCATCAAAGATCGACGGTTCCCCGGCAACCAATACATCAGCCTTCTCCCCATTGGCTAGTCTAGATTGAATAAATCTTTCATAACTAGCCTTAAAAGCATCTCTAGCTTGGTTATAAGAATTTTTAACAATCATAACCTCTTCTTTGGCTACCGATTCATGATTATCCGCCCCAATTCCCAATTTCTTCATCACTTGACTAAATCGACGGTAATTCTTTTTGGTATTTTCCAAAGATTGTTTCTGTTTCTTCAGCTTCTCAAAAGCCAACTTCATTGCCTGTTCACTAGCGGCAATTTCACTCTTTTTCTGCTCAATTTGGTTAACATTATTCAATTTTTCTCCCTGACCTTCGAATTCAAGTTTTTGCGACTCACTATTATTCGTTAGCATCTCCGTCCTTTCCATTTCTTCCTTTTCCAAATCAGACCAATTTTCTAGCTCTTTCACTTCCTGATCATCTTTCCCTTGTAATTCTCTGACTAAATCACTTGGTTCTTCACCATGCATTGCTGAATCATCAGAAATTTTCTCTTGAGTTCCTTCCGATAGATTATGATGATCTTCAAACGCTGAAACCGAATCTCCACCCCCCAGCGCATTCAATCTATTAAAATCATATTTATTTTCAGGCCTTTTCTTGAAATCAACCTCTTCATAAACCGAATCGCCAAGTTTATCCGAGTCAACCCTCAAAGCATCAGGATTATAATAATAATCCTGTCCATTATTTTTTTCAGAATCAGTTGAAGGCTTTGGTTGTTCGCTCATTTTTTTATTTTAAAAACTAAATTTGTTTTTGTTTCTGCCAAGCAAATTGTCTTTAAATCGCCCCTATCTCAATCCTAATTGACTTTTGATTTGTTCCGCCTGAGCCTGAGATATTTGACCCGATCGAACCGCCTCTTTGAGTTGAGCAAGAATTTTTCCCTTTTCTTTTTGGATATTTTGAGGATTAAGCGCTTTGCGAATCATCTCTTCTTGCTTTTTAGCTGGCATTTTTTGAAAAACTTTAAACGCCACTTTTTGCGCCATACTCATCGAAGAAGTATCCACCATTTTCAAGGCCTGATCCAATACCGCTTTTTTATCTTGATCGCCGATTTTCTCTTTATCGTCTTTCTTTTTTTTCCTTAGAAAATTTAACACGCCCATAAATTTATTCCTTAACTGTAAAAATTAATAACGCTTTAAACTGAATATAACGCAAAAAAAACCTTTTATCAAGCATTTTAGAATTTCAAATATTTCCTCATGGCAATCATTGAACTGACTACTCCGATTAGAATGGCAAAAGTCAATTGAACCAAAATGAAAAGCGCTAATTGGTCAACAAAATAACCATCCAAGTATTGACGGATATAACCGCTGGAAGACAAGGAAAACATCGAGCCTGAAGCCGGTTCGTTGGAAATAAATTTGAGATAGAAAAAGGAAATTGGCATCGAAAAAATTACCGCCACAAAACCATATAAAATTCCTTCCCAAAAAAATGGTAGTCGAATATAATTATTTGAAGCGCCAACTAAACGCATAATTTCAATTTCTTGCCGATGAGAATACATCGTAATTTTAATACTGTTAAAAGTAATCAAAACTGCTACAACTGCCAACGTAATTCCCAGTACCAATCCGATTTTCCGACTTGATTTCATCTCTCGGCTTAAACTGTCAATTTGTTCTTTATATTTATGATAATTAACTGAAGAAATTTTATCTTTATAACGACTATTTTCAATAAAATCGGCAATTCCTTGATAATTATCCGCATCCGTTGATTTGATAATAAGCGAAGCTTCAAACGGATTATCTCCCAATTCTTCAAGAGATTTTTTTAAAATTTCATTATCCCCATTGCGAGCATTAAAGTCATCCAATGCTTTTTGTTTTGAAACATACTCAATCGAAGAAATTCGACTGTCACCACTGAACGATTGGCTGATTTCTTTTGCCTCATCATCCGTAACTTCTGGTTTAAAATAAACCGAAATTCCAACTCGATTCTGAAAATCTTTCAACAACAAATTGTCAGCCATAAAAACTGCCAACTGAACATTGACCATAAACAACGCCACTGCAATCACACTAATGGTCGCCACCGTCAACCAACCGTTGCGATAGAAATTTTGTAGTCCGTATTTTATGGTTCGATAGATTTTTAGAAACATCTGAATATTTTATGTATTTATATATTTATACAATCAAAATGATATTTTTTTAAATACAATATTTGCCATTCATATCATCTCTTATTACTCGACCCTTATCCAAAGAAACTACTCGTCGGCAAATCTTGTCAACAATTCCTTTGTTATGAGTAGCCAAAATTACCGTAGTCCCAATTTCATTAATTTTCAACAACAATTGAACAATCTCCCAAGTTGAAATCGGATCAAGATTGCCAGTTGGTTCATCAGCCACTAACACCTTTGGTTTGTTCACTAATGCCCGAGCCAACGCTGCTCGCTGTTGTTCACCGCCAGAAACCTCTTGCGGAAATTTTCCCATCTTGCGACTCAAACCAACAATGTCCAAAATCTGACGCACATCATGATCGATTTCCTTGTTGGTTTTACCCGCCACTTCCATTGCAAAAGCTACATTCTCAAAAAGTGTTTTTTTGGGAAGCAATTTAAAGTCTTGGAAAACTGTTCCGATTTGACGACGATGATAGGGCAAATTTCTTGTTTTTAAATTGACAATATTTTTTTTATTAAAAATCACATCGCCAACCGTTGGTTTTTCTTCAGCATACAATAGCTTGAGAAAAGTTGATTTTCCCGCTCCCGATTGACCAACCACCGACACAAATTCACCCGGTTGAATTATTAAGTTGACATTATCCAGCGCTGGGTAATTTCCGGGATAAATTTTTGAGACATTTCGATATTCAATCATCTTTTTTATTTTTCAAATTTAATTTTTTCTTAAATATTCTTCCACAAAACCTTCAATTTCTCCATCAAGCACTTTCTCTGTCTGACTGGTTTCAAATTCGGTTCGATGATCTTTGACCATTTGATAAGGATGCAAAACATATGATCTAATCTGATTTCCCCATCCGACCAATTTACGTTCCCCTTTAAGTTCTTTTTTTTCTTTTGCTTTTTCTTGCTCTCTCAGCTCTGCCAATTTAGAACGAAGAATTTTCATTGCCGTCTCTTTGTTTTGTCCTTGTGATCTTTCATTCTGACAACCAACTACTATTCCAGTCGGTAAATGAGTAATTCTGATGGCGCTCTCTGTTTTGTTAACATGTTGCCCTCCTGCTCCCGAAGCTCGAAAAGTGTCAATTCTCAAATCAGCAGGATTGATTTTAATCTCATCTTCACTTTCGATTATCGGTAAAACTTCCACTTGAGCAAACGATGTTTGACGAAGATTGTCGGCATTAAAAGGCGAAAGTCTAACCAACCGATGTACTCCATTTTCACTTTTAGTTTGACCGAAAACATAATTGCCTGAAACTTCAATCGTAACACTTTTGATTCCCGCTTCATTGCCTCTGGTCTCCGAGAGAATCTTGGCGCTAAAACCCATCCTTTGAAAATAACGTAAATACATCCGAAGCAACATCTCCGCCCAGTCTTGGGCCTCTACTCCTCCAGCTCCGGCATGAATAGAAAAAATCACTTCATTTTGATCATATTTTCCTCGAAAAAGTTTTTGCCTTTCAAACTCGCCCATCTTTTTCTCTAACCCAAGAAGTGATCTTTCGATTAATTTTTGTTCTTCTGTCTGTTCATCTTCACCTTCATTTTCCTTCAAAAATTCTTTTGCCAGCTCTTCCAAGTCACTAAGCTCTCGTTTGAAAATATCCCAAGATTCCAACTCTTTTTGAATATTCTCCAAATTTTTCATTAACCTACCAGCCTTTTTAACATCATTCCAAAATCCATCTTTGGAAACTTCTTTCTTCAAATCAATCAGTTTTTGTTTCTTTTCTTTCCAGTCAAAGACAGTCGTCCAAAAGGACGCTTTTACTTTTAAGCTCTTTGATTTTTGACATCAATTCAACATTTTTCATAAAATTATTATACATCAAAAATTGAAAAAATCAAAAAAACCAATTATACTCAAATCCAGACATATTATTGTTGAAGTTGAAATACCAATCTCACCTTTGAAATAAGAGCTAACCCAGTGGCAAATCATCTTTTTCCCAAACAAAAATGTCCTCTGGCTAATAAATATGCGAGAATAGTATAGTGGCAATACGCAACCTTCCCAAGGTTGAGTTGCGGGTTCGATTCCCGTTTCTCGCTCAAAAAAGATTAAAGCCAAATAGCGTTGGTTTTTTATTACTCCAACCAATACTGCCAATTTTGAATTTTAATAGGATGATTTCAATTTTTTTAATTGAAGCCCTAAAAGTTAATTGACAGACTTGTTTCTCTAATCCTCCAAGCCCCTTTAGCTCAGTCGGTAGAGCAACGCATTCGTAACGCGTAGGTCGCCGGTTCAAATCCGGCAGGGGGCTCAGCCATAAGTAACTTCGAAAAAATATTTCACCAAAGAAGAACAAATTTAAACTAAACCAAAAAATTATCAGCTGAGTTCAACTTTGTTGACTAAAAAAGCTCGGATTTTCCGAGCTTTTTTAAATTTTTTGATTATGAAAAATTTTTAGTCTTTCTTTTCATTTAGAAAGTAAACACCCAAAACAATGATTAAAATTCCAAATAAGATTCTCCAGTTAAAATGAATGGAAAAAATTTCTTCAAGCAAGTATATTAATCCAACGCCAATTAGTGTAAAACCCAACAGGTCTCGAAAATAAAATTTCTTTTGAGTTCTCACTTTCTGAGCAACTTCAAAAGCTTTATTTTTAAAATCCTCCGCCACTTTCTTGGTTGTTTCAGTCGCACTGATTATCCGCTCATCAACCAAAGCACCTTCTTCCGGAACTAAAATAAAAAGAACTAAATAAAGCAAAATCCCCAACCCACCAGAAAAGGCTAATAACACAAATACCAATCGAATAATTACCGGATCAACTTCAAAATATTTTCCCAATCCAGCGCAAATGCCTAAAAACATTCTTCCTTGTTTAATTCGATAAAGTTTCTTTTCCATACTTTTGAAATTAATTTATTAATGTAATACAACCCTAGCCACTATTTTTCTTTTACTAGTCTAACCCCTAAATCACAAATATTTCCTGCGCCCATCATCACCACTAAATCACTCTTTGTCAATCGAGGAACTAAATTGTTATAGACTTCATCCATTGTTGGAATATAACTAACTCTGTGATGAAATTTCTTTATTTTCTCAACTAAATCCGCCGAACTAATCGTTCCCGATTTTTCCCTGGCACTGCCATAAATATCTATCACAATCACCTCGTCGGCGTTAGAAAAACTCTGAGCAAAATCGTCTAACAATGCTTTAGTTCGAGTAAAAGTATGAGGATGAAAAACACAAATTATATTCCGCTTGGAAAAATTTTTTCGAATTGCTTTAAGCGTCTCGCTGATTTCTCTGGGATGATGAGCATAGTCATCATAAATTAAAGCTCCATTTCTTTCTCCCAATTTTTCAAATCTTCTCGAGGTTCCCCGAAACCCAATAAGCGAATTTTTCACTAATTCTTGTTCCAATTTCAGAAATTCACTCATTGCCAAAACAGCCGCTGCATTAAGTTGATTGTGGCGACCAATCGCCCCCGGTTGAAATTCTTTTGGTAAAAAATAAAAATCGGGTTGACGTTTTTGTTGTTTTTCAAAAAGCTCAATAATCCTCTTTTTGCCAGCCCTGTCGTCATCAATTCCATAAAAGACCACTTTGCATCTTGCCATCGTTGCCACCTCAACCACATCTGCGTCTTCACCAGAAGCCACCAAACAACCATGAGCTGGAATTTTTTTAATCAACTCCCGAAAAACATTTTTATAATCATTAAAATCAACAAAATAGTCAGGATGATCGAAATCGAGTGAAGTTAAAATCACCGCCATCGGATTATAATGCAAAAATTTTCGTTGGTATTCATCTGCTTCAACCACAAAAAATTTTCCCTTGCCAACAATTGCGTTTGAACCGACCTCTACCATTCTCGAACCAACAATTGCTGTTGGATCTTTTCCGCAAGCTCGAAGCGCCAAAGCCAACATCGCCGAAGTCGTGGTTTTTCCGTGAGTACCACAAACGGCAATTCCATATTTATCCTTCATCAACTCTCCAATAGCTTCTGGATAACTTAATCTTGGAATCTTCAATTTAACCGCCCAAGAAAGTTCCTCATTCTGCTTTTCATTGTAGGCTGTTGAATACACCACCAGATCCGGCCGTTCTTTTTCAATATTTTCCCGAGAAAAACCTTCATAATATCTAATCCTCAATTTTTTTAAAACTTCATCGGTAAAAAACCAATTCTTTTCATCTGACCCGGTCACCTTTTTTTTCAAATGCAAAAAAATTTCAGCCAAAGCGACCATCCCGCTACCTTTAATACCTACTAAATAAATTTTTCTTGCTTCATTAATCATCTTTTTGCTTTACAAACTTTTTATTATCTCTAGAAATTAGAATGAATGATTTCTACAACTGAAATTGAAAGACTTAATTGCAGAGAAATATCAAAAATAGATTCTAATTTCGTCTTTTCTTAAACAATGTTGGGATAGTCTTGATGATTAATTGAATATCCAGCCAAAGCGACCAGTTTTCAATATAAAAAGTATCTAATCGAACTTCATCTTCAAAAGACAAATCACTTCGCCCAGAAACTTGAGCCATTCCGGTTATTCCCGGTTTAATAGTTAAAACTCTTTTCTGGTAATCTTCGTATTTTGCCACTTCCATTGGTTGATGAGGACGCGGTCCAACCAAACTCATATCGCCTTTTATAACATTGAAAAATTGAGGAAGCTCATCCAGAGAAAATCTTTCCAAAAAGGCACCTAGTCGAGTTTTGCGCGGATCATTTTTAATCTTATAAACCGGACCCTTCTTAATTGATTGCTTTTTAATCAGCTCAGCCAAAAATTCCAAAGCTTTTTTATTGTGTAGACTGGAAAACTGTTTCCCATGAGAATATTCTCGTTTCATATAACGAAATTTATAGACATTGAAATTCCCGCGATGGCCTACTCGCTCATTGAAAAAAATTATCGGTCGACCGGATTCCAGCCAAATGGCCAAAGCAATTAAAATCATCAACGGTCCAAAGAGAATAATGCCCACAATCGCACCGACAATATCGAAAATTCTTTTAATAATCTTTCCCCAACCATCTAAAGGAGTATTTTTAATTTCAATCAACGGTTCACCTAAAAACATCCCCAACTCAAAATTTGAAGTTTCAATTAAAGCCGGAATATATTTAAAAGTGATTTTATTTTGAATACAATAATCTCTCAATTTAATCAAATCTTTTTTGCTCAACGAATTGAGACTGCATTCAATTAAATCATCAATCCCTCTTTCTCGACGAATTTCTTCCAATTTTTCCAAATCAACTTTTTCTAAATGAGCCACTAACCGATAACCTAAATTTGAATTCTTTTTGATTTCTCTTTTCAATGAAATACACAAACCACCGCAACCAACCATTACCAAACGATGCACTCCCAGTCCTTTTTTAATCAAAAAAAAGCTCTGAATCTCTTTAAGAATCAAACGCCCTAAAGAAACCATCAAAAACGAAAGTCCTCCTCCGGACAAGATAACAAACCGAGAAGAGTACCAGTCACGATTGATAAAAACCGCCACGATAATTAGCATCAAACCAATTCCAACGGCTCTGAAAACCCGATAAAGCTCACTGGCTAATTTTCGAGTAGCTCTAATATCGTAAAGTCCATCAATAGCAAAAACCAAAAGAAAAAAGGCAGCAACCACCAAAAGAATTTGAAGATAGTGTTGCAAAGTGAATTCATACAAAATTGGATAGTTTTCGCTAATTTCGTCAGACCTTCTCAAATAGAAAGCCAAAACTCCAGCTCCGATAAGCATTACATAATCGACCGGCACTTGAAGGGCACTAAAAAATAGCTCTGATTTTTTCATGTCCTCATTATACACCAAATTGGGCTGAAAGCAAAAAATAAAAGACTAAAAAACCAGTTATAAACTGGTTTTTTAGGACTGAGCTTGGTAAGCCGGATTCTGTTTAAATGACCATTAATCTTGGCCAAAAATCACTTTTTGGCTCTAGCGGCACTTCTCCGCCAAAGGCGAAGACACGGCCTTGCACCAGATAGGGCTTGCCACTAACTGCCATCACTGACAGTTGAGAATGATAGCTCAAGATTGGTTTGACCCAAAATTGAACTTTCATTCACTTTTCACCTTTCGTTCCAATTATGATATTGAAACTAGTATTGTCTCTGTGGCGCTATCCCGCAATTCCGATCGCCCGGAAATGGGTTGACGTTATCAACTATCTTTGTCCAAAATTTGTTTTCAAAATTTGGGGTGTCCGGACTTTCCTACCAACCAAAAGGCTGATCAGTCAATTCAAGCTCATTTTTTTATTATATCATAAAATAACAAAAAAATCAATACTTTGTGTTAGATATAAAACCTAGCCAACAAATAATCAGTTTACAAAGAACTTTGCTGATTTAATAACTGATAAGTATAATAAATTGTTTTAGATTTCTAAAACCTTAAATTTTTTCAATTCACTGATTCGTTCAAGATAATCAGGCAAAATACTTTCAAGTAATGACCAAAATCTTGGGCCATGATTAAGCTCTCTCAAGTGACAAAGTTCATGAACAATAATATAGTCAATACAATTTTCGGGAAGCAAAACAATTTTATAGTTATAATTTAAATTGCCTTTGCTGGAACAACTACCCCAGCGAGTCCGTTGATCACGAATTGCAATTCGATTGTAAAAAAAACCATATTTTCGAGCAAAATGTGCTGTTTTTAATTCAACTATTTTCTGCGCTTGTTTTTTTAATTTCAAATAAGCTTGCCGTCGCTCATCGGCAGATGAAACCCGACCTTGTTTTTTCAGATCATTAATTTTTTCTTCTAACCAAGCAATTTTTTCTAAAATAAAGCTTTCAATTTTATTTAGCCCTAAAAATCGAGGAGCCGTCACCACCACCATTCCATCTGAATGCACCAAAAGACGAAGGTTTTTGAAACGTCGATTTTTTTTCAAGCAATATTCAATTTCGCATTTATTATTTTTAATTTTTCTTTTCGTAATCATTTGAAAAATTATTCTGATTCAAAAGCAAAAACTTGACAAACACGGACGAAAAAATATAATGAAAACAGAATTACCACAAAAAGACCCCTTTAAGGTTTCGTCCTTATTGGGTGCTTTTTATTTTAGAGTCCTTGGGACTCTTTTTGTATTCAAGTTTTTTCTTTAAATCATTAAGAAAAGCCATCTTTGAATTAAATTTTTTTAACAAAGCTGAATAATTTTCAGCATCAGGAATGATCACTTTTTCCAGTTTTCGTTTTTGGCGAAGATAGTGAATCAGACAATAAAAATCTCCGTCCCCCGTCACCACCACCGCTCGACGATACTTTTGAAAATCAATCATCGCTTGAAGCACTAGATCGGCATCGCAATTACCTTTAACTTTTCCATCTTTATATTTTAACGTTGGCTTGAAAATCAGCACATAACCATATTTCTGTAGCGTATTATAAAGATCTTGATTTTCAGGTAAAAAACCAATAAAAATATAAGCCATAGAAACATTATATTTTTCTTTTAAATAAGTTCGAAAACGGCGAAAGTCAAGCTTCCAACCCAAACGCTGAATTGAAAGATTTAGATTCTGACCATCAATAAAAGCATAGTTTTTAGTCATTTTTCCAGCCATTCTTTTTGACAATCCTGTCTTTTTCAGCCTGGCTTTTTTGGCTTGATTTGCTTCTTGAATATTCATTTTTCTTTTTTAACTTGTTTAAAGTTTCTGATATTGTTATCTTAAATTATTTACTTTGTTAGCTTGATCGACTTTTATCTTTTAAATTAGTTTCCATTTTCCTCATATTTTTTCTCTTTTTCTTTCTTTTTTTTCTCTCAATAATGATATATTATCATCATAAACTTCTGCTGTCAACTATTAGGAAAACAAAAACCGCATTTTAGCGGTTCTTGCTTTTAAAAAGGAAATTTAATCAATTAGGCCATTAATGCTTCAAATTCTTCTTTTTCCAGGGTTTCCTTCTCAAGTAATGCCTGAACAATTTTATCCAATTTTGGTTTCTGCTGTTTGATTATTTCCATACTTCGATTATAAGCACTGCTAATAATATTACTAATTTCTTGATCAATTTTTTCCGCCACTTTTTCTGAATAATTTTTTTGTTCATGGAGTTCCTTCCCCAAGAAAACCATCTCCTCATTTTTACCAAAAGTCATCGGTCCCAATTCGCTCATTCCAAATCTGGTCACTAAACGCCGAGCCGTCTCAGTTGCCCGCTCCAAATCATTGGAAGCGCCAGTTGTTACTTCACCAAAAATAAATTTTTCGGTTGCATAACCTCCAAGTAATACGGAAATTTCTTCCAAATAGTGAGAACGAAAATTCAATTTTCGATCTTTTTCAGGAACATTAAGTGTATAGCCTGCAGCATGACCTCTTGAAACAATTGAAACTTTATGAACCGGATCAACACTTTTAAGCAAATGAGAAATTAGAGCATGGCCAGCTTCATGATAAGCAGTTATTTTTTTCTCATTTTCATCCAAAACATGGCTCTTTCTTTCCGGTCCTAAAAGAACTTTCTCGAAAGCGCTACGCAAATCATCCATGGAAATTTTTTTCTTATTTTTTCTCGCCGCTAAAATAGCCGCTTCATTCAATAAGTTAAATAAATCAGCGCCAGAAAACCCAGGGGTTCGTTCAGCAATTTGACGAATATCCACCCCTTCTTCCATCGGCTTTTTCCGAGAATGAATTTTTAAAATTTCTTCCCTATCGTTGATGTCAGGATTATCAATTACCACTCGTCGATCAAATCGGCCAGGGCGAAGCAATGCAGGATCTAAAACATCGGGCCGGTTGGTGGCGGCCACCACAATCACATTGGTATTGGTATCAAAACCATCCATTTCAACCAAGATTTGATTAAGTGTCTGTTCTCTTTCATCATGACCACCACCTAACCCAGCTCCTCGCTGACGACCAACTGCATCAATTTCATCAATAAAGACAATTGACGGTGCAGCCTTCTTGGCCTGTTTAAAAAGATCACGTACTCGACTGGCGCCCACTCCAACAAACATTTCCACAAATTCGCTTCCCGAAATGGAAAAAAAGGGAACATTAGCTTCACCTGCCACCGCTTTAGCCATTAAGGTTTTGCCAGTTCCCGGTGAACCCAAAAGTAACACGCCTCGAGGAATTCTGGCTCCCAGTTGAATAAATTTTTTCGGATTTTTGAGAAACTCAACCACTTCAAAAAGTTCTTCCTTTGCTTCCTTGGCGCCAGCTACATCTTTAAAAGTAATTCGATCCTTACCACTTTTGCCGGGAAGCAACATTCGCGCTCGGCTCATACCAAAAGTCATAGCCTGATTATTTCCTCGCTGTGCTTGGCGCATTAAAAACCAAATAAAAAATCCAATTAAAACAAAAGGCAAGAGTGTAGGAAAAATCACGCCCAACCAAATCCCGGAACTTCGAGTATCTTTAATATCGATTTGAATATTTTGCAATTTCCCCTTATCGACATTGACATTGCTCAACGATTCCGACAAAGAACTTTCTATTTCTTTACGAGATTTTTCTTTGGTCCCATCATTTAATTCAATCTGTAATTGATCATTTTCAACTTCAATTCTCTTCACTCTTCCGTCATTAATCTGTCGAGCCAATTCACTCAACGAAATTTCTTTGGCTTTTTCTACTGGTGTTCGATAGAGTGAGACCAAACCGATAACCACTAGAAACGCTAGTGCGAAAAAAAGTAAATTTTTACCGATGTTTTTCATTTTGATATCAAATATTTAAAATTAAAACTTAAGAATCCCTTCCGACAGCATCATAATTGATTATAATTCAAGTTTGCTGATTTGAAAACTGGACTCGTCCTTTTGAAATTCTGGCTCTCAAACCACCAATGAAAATTTCTTTATCTATTGACTTATAGCCTCGAAGGACTTTTTCCAGCTCAAAAATATGAGCTCGTGAAAAATTTCTTAGATTTCCTTTAGTTTCTCGGCAAGCTTGTCTTAGAACCAATTGCTTTTGCCAGTCATTAAGCTTCGACATTTTGACTAAATCAAAACTTAAATTTTTCCAATCAACCTTTTTCATTAATAATTTGGAATATTCTTTTTCAGCCAAGTTGGCAACTAATAAATTATCTTCCAAATCGCTAATTCGCTTTTTCAATTTAGGATTAAATTTTTTTTCTAAAAGCGGAATTAACACTTTTCTAATTCGATTGCGAGTATACTTTTCGTCTTGATTGGTTTGGTCAACTCGATATTTTTGCTTTTGAGATTCTAAAAACTCAAGAATTTCTTTTCGAGAAAAAATCAGCAACGGACGGATGACTTTATTGTTTTTTTCTCGAAGACTGACCAGTCCCCCACTACCAGTTCCCCGAAGCAGATTCAAAAAAAAAGTTTCCACTCTATCATCTAAATTATGTCCCACCGCAATGTAATCAAAGCCTGATTTTTGTCGCTCTTTTTCAAAAAAATCATAGCGAAACTCCCTCATTGACTCTTCTAGATTTTGCTTTGAATTATTTTTTTGAAAAAATTTAACACCAGAAAATTCCAAGTTGCTTTTCATTGCCAACTTTTTGACAAAATTTTCATCACCGTCTGAATACTTTCCTCGCAAGCCATAATTAACATGACAAACTTTCAACTTCAACTGATACTTATCTTTCAACAATGAAAAAATTGTTAGTAAACAAACTGAATCGGGACCACCGGAAACCCCAATAATAATTCCAGATTTCCGCTCAAAAATTCTCTTATGAAAAACCCGATTTTGAAATTTTTTAATGAAACCACTCATTTCATTTTACTCAGAACAAAATCCATCGTTCTGGAAAAAACCTCTTCAATTGAAAGATTGGTGGTATCCAACACAAAATCATAATTATCCATCACTAACGGATCAATTCCATAATACTCTTGATAACGTTTTCTATCAGTTGCTCGACGCCGTCGATTGCTTTCTAATACCGCTTCAATTGTCGTTAGTCCGGAATCTTCATTCCGCTGATTTTCTTGCTTCAGTTCCTTGAAAATTCTTTTTGCCCCCTCTCTTTCATCCACTTTCAAATAAATCTTGAGAGATTGAGGAATAAAATACCAAGCCGTCCGACTTTCAATCAGAAAATTATCTTTGGTTTTACCCAATTCCTTTACAATCTTATCAATATCTTGATCCACACTTGGATCCGTTTCACCTGACTGCAACAACTCAACCAAGGTCATTCCTCTTTTAGCCGCTAAATCGCGCAAAATTTGACCCATATAATAATGTTCAAAATTCAACGCAGTAGCCATTCTTTTAGCAATCGTGCTTTTCCCCGAGCCAAAATCTCCATTGAAAGAAATAATCATAGACCTTGATTGAAAACTAATTTTCAAAAAAATTTATTTTTCCTCTTTTTCAACTGAAGAAACTTTAGAAACTTTTTTAGGTTTTTTTTCTTTAGCTTCTTTTTTATCTTTAGCTGAAGATTTCTTTTTATCTTCTATTTCTTTCTCCTTGTCTTTACTATCAACCGTTTGTTCTTTAATCACTTCTTTGGTTGTTTTTTCAACTTCCTTACTTTCTTCTTTATCTTCGGCTTTTTCTTTAACTTTTTTCTTAGGTGCGTTCTGACCGATAAATTTCAAGCCCATTCGGTGCTCCCGCGGTTCAAGTGACATAATCTGCCAATAATAATCTTTACCAATTTCTAAAATTTCATCAATTCTTTTACCTGGAAACTTTGAAATGAAATCGCTGACATGAGCTAATCCATGAATATTGTTGTCCAAATAAACAAAAGCGCCGAAATGATTAATCTTATTGACCGTCCCCTTAACAATATCGCCCACCTTATATTTGTTATCAATTTCATTCCAAGGATCATTCTTGAGCTGACGAATCGAAAGTGAAATTCGAGTATCATCAATACTGATAATTTTAGCTCTAACTTTGTCACCAACTTTGATAATATCTCGAGGATTTTCAATCAACTTCCAATCCAATTGAGAGATATGAACCAATCCCTCCAAAGCGTCTTTTTCATCAGCTGACTTATTTTTAGACGGTGGAAAAAACTTAACAAAAGCTCCAAAGTCCACCACACCACTGACCTCGCCTTCAATAATATCACCTCGCTTAAACTCCGAGATTGCTTGTTTTTCTTGATCGCGATAAGCTTCTTTTTCAGAAAGAATCAACTTTCCTTCGTCTTTAATGGCATCCAAAACACAAACTTTCATTTCAGTTCCAACATAGCTCTTGAGAATTTCCAAGATCTTATTTTTGTCGCCATCTTCAACTCGCGGATATTTTTCACTAGTAAGTTGACTAACCGGCATAAATCCAGGAATGCCGTTGACATCCATCATCAAACCGCCCTTATTTACATCAATCACTTTGGTAGTAATTGTCTCTCTTTTTTCTTTTTTGTTTAGAATATCTTGCCAAGCTTGTTCTTCGACTGCTTCACGAATGGAAAGTTCTACATAACCTTCATCATTTTCCAAATCAACAATGGTGGAAAGAATGCTATCCCCAACTTTCAATTTCTTCCGACCGTCCCCCCAACCATCCTTGATTTCTTTTCCATAAATAATGCCTGTTCCCAAGAGACCTAAATCAACATAAACAGCATACTTATCAACCTGAATTACCTTACCCTCAATTTTATCGCCTTCTTTAAAGTCTAACTCGGGACTATTTTCCATCAATTTCCCCATTTGAGAGACATCGCTTTTTTCCTGCTCTTCAATCAAAGCTCCATCAAATAATTGATCTATTTCTGAATCTATTGCCTTTTCTTTTTTAACGGTTTTCATAATTTTTTCTCGAACAACCAAAACAAGTACGTATGATAACTAACGCCAAATTTCCAGTTTATTCGAAGAATTGGTTAATAATTAATGAAGTGGTCATTAAAAGCTGACCAACCTGCTTGAAACCTATCTCATTTTTGGCAAAATGTCAAGCTAATTTCAAAATTTCACGCTTTAGACTATTTTTAAAATTTTATAGATGTTTTTTTTGCCATTTGGAAGTTTAACCTCCACTTTATCACCCTTGGTTTTTCCCAAGAAAGATTTTCCGATTGGTGATTCATTGGAAATTTTTCCTTCACTCGGATTAGCTTCATTGGAACCAACAATTTCAAATTTCATCTTTTTACCATTAGATTCCACTTCAATGGTAGCGCCAATCGTCACTTTGCCATTGGTCTTTCCGTTTTGAATCACTTTGCTAGTTCGAATGATATTTTCCAAATACATCACTTTAGATTCATTTTCTCGCTGTTGGCGTCTCGCTTCACTATACTCAGCGTTTTCACTTAAATCTCCTTGCTCTTTAGCTTCTTTGATTGAAGCGGCAATTTTTTGCCGAATTCTTGTTTTTCGATCTTCTAGCTCCTTTTTAAGTTTTTCCAAACCTTCTTGCGTAAGATATTTCATCGATTTTTAAAACTATTAAAAACTAAATTACAGAACAACAATAATCTTCCCAAGACAACAAAAAGCGTTGAAGATTATACTTTTTCCCTCCAAAAAAGTCAACTATTTAAAGTTCTTTTTTGTTTTTTATCTTTGAAAAAATAATATTTAAGACAGACAATGAATTATTCTAAAATTCCATCCAAATTAACATCATAAAGAATCTGCTCTTGGATTAGGCGGTATTCCAGCAGTTGTTCCTTTTCAAACCAGATTCCAATTTCTTTGTTAGCTTCTTCGACAGTTCCCGAAGCATGAATCAAATTCCGAATACTTCGTTGATCAAGATCTGCCAATCCATAAGAATCAAGAGTGTAATCTCCTCTAATAGTGCCAACATCAGCCAACAACGGAGCTGTTGATCCAGTAATTTTTCTTACCAATTCCACTGCGCTGGCGCCTTGCCAAACCATAACAACCACCGGTCCGGAAGACATATACTTCGCATTGGCCTTTAAAATCGCCTTGCCATTTTCTTCAAACGACTTATAGGGAGATTTTTGACCTTTTTTTTCATAGGCTTCGGCCGCTTTCCTGCCAACTTCCATCACCCAGGCATCACCTCCTACTTCATAATAGTGTCGCGTAGCCAATTCTTCAGTTGGAATAACCATTTTTAAAGCGACTAATTTCAGTCCAGTGCGCTCGTATCTTTTAATGATTTCTCCAATCAAACTACGTTGAATGCCGTCTGGCTTGATAATCACAAGTGTTCGCTCTTTTGATGGATGATTTTTTGGTTCCATTTTTTATTTATTAAAATTATTAACTTAACAATTATCGGTCCCAAAGAAAACTTTGAAACCGATTATACGGATACATCTTATCAGTTTATGAAATTTTTGCAACTCCTGAAAGGTCAAATGTACATTCTCTACCAATAAACTTTGATGTTCAAAAATTAAGATTTGTCGCTATCATTCAAATGCTTTATTCCCATTTTAGTTATTTTCCTTCCTCTTGGTGTTTTTTCCAAAAATCCCAATTGCATTAAATATGGCTCATAAACGTCTTCGATTGTTTGAGTTTCTTCGGAAATTGCCGCCGCCATAGTTTGCAAACCTACTGGTCCCCCATCAAATTTTTCAATTATCATTCTTAAAATTTCCCGATCAGATGGTTCTAATCCTTTATGGTCAACTTCAAGCATATCTAAAGCTTTTTTGGCAATAATTCCATCTACTTTCTTCGCATCACAAATCTGGGCATAATCCCTGACTCGCCGAAGCAATCGATTAGCAACTCTTGGTGTGCTCCGACTACAAACTGCAATTTTTTCACATCCGCTATCATCAATTTCCACTCCCAAAATTTTTGCTGAACGACGAATAATTCGGCTGATTTCGTCCTGATTATAAAATTCCAACCGATAAACTGCTCCGAAACGATTTCGCAGTGGCGAAGAAATCATCCCCAATCGAGTTGTAGCCCCCACCAATGTAAATTTCGGTAAATCCAATTGAATAGTCCGAGCTGAAGGTCCTTTGCCTAAAATAATATCCAATTTCCCATCTTCCATTGCCGGATAAAGAATCTCTTCAACTGTTTTGTTGAGTCGATGAATTTCATCAATAAAGAGTAAATCCCCGTCATTAAGGTTGGTTAAAATCGAGCCTAAATCTCCCACTCTTTCAATTGCCGGACCGGAAGTAATTTTGATACCTACTCCCATTTCTCGAGCAATGATGTGAGCCAAAGTGGTTTTCCCTAAACCAGGAGGACCAAAAAGCAAGATATGTTCTACCGGTTCATTTCTTTTCTTAGCCGCTCCCATTAAAATACTTAAGTTTCTTTTAACCTTTTCTTGTCCCACATATTCGCTCAAAGATTGAGGCCGAAGGGTTATTTCCACTTTTTCTTCTTCTTGTTTTTTTTCTTTGCTGGTTATCATTTCAATAAAAAGATTAATCACTATTCAATAATAACTTTCAAAAATAAAATTGTAATAACAAACAATCTTTTTTCGTATAGATTAGTCAATAGTTATTTTCAATTTTAAAGTATACCAGAACGACTTCCGTTTGTTAATTTGTCTTTCGCTTGACAAAAAAGTTTGACTGTGCTAGACTGTAGCTTCGATGTTTTTTCAAAAGCCTCTTGGCAATAACCTGTAGACAAAAGGTATTGGCTTTATGTTCTACCTTATGGGAATCTTTCCCAGAAACAAAGGGCAAAGCGGTCTTGGCTGCTTTGTTCCTCGGAATTATTCCTTGCTCCCTTTTTACATTTAAATCGGGAGCCCCCTGTCTACAGATTATTTTTCGGAGGCTTTTTATTTTGCCGATTACTAAAAAATATCAAAAAATTTTAATCCTATTGACATCAATCATAACCTTGACCGACCACTCTAATCACTTCATCAAAAGAAGTTTCTCCTTTAATTACTCTGAGCATTCCATCTTGTAGCATATTCAGCATTCCCTCTTCAATTGCTCGATGTTCCAATTCACTTACTGTCGGATCGGTCATAATAAACCGTTCCATTTCTTTGCTAATCTGCAACACTTCAGTTAAACAAATCCGGCCTCGATAACCGATATTGTTGCATTTTGGACAACCAATTGGCTTAAATATTTTATATTCTTTCGGCACTTCAATTTTTAATTTCGGTGAAATCATTCCCAAGACCTCATCGATTTTCTTTTTTTCCAATTCGCTTGGAACTTTTTCTTGGCAACAATCAGGGCAAAGTTTTCGCACTAAACGCTGAGCCATAAAACAATTAGTTCCACTGGAAATATCGGAAATATTAACACCCATATTAACCAATCTTTGCACCGCTCCGGCTGCATTATTTGCATGAAGAGTGGAAAGAACCAAGTGACCTGTTAACGCCGCCTGATAGGCCAATTTCGCCGTTTCTTCATCGCGAATCTCCCCTATCATCATAATATCAGGATTCTGACGAAGAAGTGATCTCATCACCGTTGCAAAATCATAACCTTCGTCCTTATTAATTTGAGTTTGAATAATTCCTTCAATCTGATATTCAATTGGATCTTCAACTGTAATAATTTTTACTTCCGGTTTATTTAGTTTCGCTAGAATACTATAAAGAGTCGTGGTTTTTCCACTACCGGTCGGTCCAGTATTGATAATAACTCCATTGGGCTTCGATGTTTCGATTTTAATTTTTTCCAAATTAACAGGATTGATTTGAAGATCTTCCAAATTGGTCGCCTGAGCTGACTGATTTAGCAACCGAAGTACTACGATATCCCCATAGCCACCCAAAATAATCGAACTTCTCACTTCAACTTTTTTGTTTTTTATTTGCTTATAATCCGGATCAATATTAATCGAAAAACGTCCATCCGCCGTGCCTTGTCTAGTTTCGGTTGCAAATCCAGAAAGCAACTTTATTTCATTCAAAAGAGCCAAGTATTCATTAATCGGCAACCGAACGATATCCTGCAACACACCATCAATTCTCAATCGCACTTTAAATTCCTCTCCGCCCGGTTCAATATGAATATCACCTGCTCTCATTAACAAACCAGCCGCCAAAATATATTTCAACACTTCCTTGATTGGCGCATTGGATAATATTTTCTTTAGCTCTTCGTGATTGTTGCCAATTGCAGCGACCTTTTCAAAAAAACTTTTTTCCACCTTCACGCCTCGAGCCAAGACTTGAATCATAATTCGTTCATAGAGATCAATCAGATAATCGCCGTGACCGACTACTCGATGAATTTCCTCTAGAGATGTTTCCCCATTAATTGCCTTGAGAATTCCGTCCTGTTCCATAGTAATCATTCCATCTTCCAATGCCGCTTTGGTAATTTCTTCTTCAGATTCTCGCAATCGTATTTTTTCTTTCACACCTTCGGAAAGCACTAGAATTTCAAAAATTCCCGTCCGACCTCGATAACCGATATTGTTGCATTTTGGACAACCTTTTGCTCGCCAAAGATGTTCAATCTCTTTAGGAATTTCAACTTTTGATTTAGGTGAAATGATAGAAAGAATTTTCTTAATAATATCCACTGTTTCTTCAGCTGGCTGATACTGTTCTTTGCAATAAGGACAGAGCGTTCTTACCAACCGCTGGGCAATAAAAGCGTTTGAAGATGAATTAATCAGATTTGGCTTGACACCCAAATTAACCATTCGAGCCACTACTCCGGCAGCGGTATTAGCATGAATCGAAGACAGTACCAAATGACCGGTTAAAGCTGAATGAACTGCAGTTTCAGCTGTCTCTTCGTCACGAATTTCACCAATCAAAATCACATCCGGATCTTGACGTAAAATTGCTCTTAATCCTTTTTCGAAAGTATAACCTCGTTCCTTCTCGATCTGAGTTTGTACCACTCCGTCCAATCGATATTCAACCGGATCTTCAATAGTAATAATTTTTTTATCTGGTGTGTTAATAAAATTAATAATTGAATAAAGAGTGCTGGTTTTTCCGCTACCGGTTGGTCCCGAGTTAATGATCATTCCTTGTTTTTTCTCTGATTCTTTTACCAATAATTCATAAGCCAAGCCTTTCAATCCGATTTTTTGAAGTTGAAGACTAGAAACATCTTGGTTAAGCAATCTCATTACAACGGTTTCACCGTAATTTCCGGGAAGCAATGAAACTCTTACATCCATTTCTTTGTTAGAACCATCTTCATTTTTCCCCATATTAATTGAAAATCGGCCATCCTGAGCAATATCTTTGACATTAATCATCATGCCGCTAAGCATTTTAATTCTGGAAATTAATGTTCCATAAATTTCGATAGCAATCTCAGCCGCCGTCTGAAGCACACCATCAATTCGATAGCGTAATTTAATTTTCATATTCCGTTGAGGCTCAAAATGAATATCTGAAGCACCCATTTTCACACCTCCGGCCAAAATAATATTCAAAACATCAGTAATTGGAATTTCCCGAATCCTTTTTTCCAAATCAACTAAATTTTTAATCTTGCTCTCAAATTCTTTCAACTCATCACCGGATAAATCGGCTTTCATCGTATCCAAGTTTCTGAATAGATTGGCTTTTTGATAAACCTTCAAGCCTCGTTCAATCGAAGATTTTGATGCCACAAAAATTTCAATTGTCACTCCTTCTTTTTCCTTTAGGGCCGTCAAATAAGTTTCAAGTTCCTTGTTTCGCGGATCCAAAACCGCCAATTTAACCTTGGCTCCGACTTTGCGAATAACCACCGCTTTCAATTTCTTGGCATCCTCTTCGGGAATAAAGAAAATATTTTCTTGATCGACCGGAAAAATATTCAAATCAACATAAGGATAGTTTATTGATTTGGCAAAACGACTTGTCTCCTCTTCTTCCGATTTTCGATTTTTATTTTTAAGCACTGATTGAATGGCATACTCATCCGCCCAGATTCTCATCCCGGATTTTTTTCCTTGAATAATTGGCATTTTTATTTTGATTAACGATACGGTTTAATCCGATTCAAATTATAACACAAAATAAACATCTCAACCAGAAACCCCTAATCTTTCCTTGGGAATTTCATACTACTCAATCAAGCTCTTATTTTGCTGATTTTTTTTCAAGAAAATTATTGCTTGATTATCAACATAAATCGCCGACCAATCATTATCCTTACTTCGATTAATCAAAAAATTCTGCCCCTAATTGGTAAGATCGTGAAGATAGAAAAAAATGACATTAAAATCATATTGTTTTAATTTTTTCTTCCAAAGCTCTTCGTTTTCTTGCATTGGAATGTAATCATCAGTAAAAAATTCAACTGGATAGGATTCGGGTCGACTATCAACAAAAAGTTTTTACTCCGGGAAAATAGAATAAATCAAATATCCTCACACGTCATAGTTGTTCATTATCAGACCTTGAATTTTATATTCCTTAAAGAAATTTGCCACATTGAAAATTGTTTGATCAACCTCAATTCTAACTCCGCCAACCAGTCAATTTCTGTTTGGAAAAAATAAAAACGAAAACCGCTAATATTAGTTTATCACCAATTCGAAAAAAAATTCAGAAAAAACTTTCTTTTTGTTGAAGGTGGAGCCAATCTTCCTAGATCAACCCTCTATTCTACTATGGCCTTAATGCGACGCACACCAGCCGAACTGGACTCTTCCTTGACAATCCTAAATTTTCCCTTAATATCTCCAGTATTTTCCACGTGAGGCCCACCGCAAATTTCGTTGGAATAGCCTGCAATTTTATAGACTTTTACTTTTTCTCCATATTTATTTTCAAAAGAACCTTCTGCGCCTTGAGCGCGCGCTTCGCTCAAACTCATTTCCTTCATTTCCACCGGAACTTTTGATTGAATCGCTTCATTAACAAAATCTTCCACCGCCCTTTTTTCCTCATCGGTCATTTTGGCCGAATGGGAAAAATCAAACCGAATCCGCTCACCATTAATATTAGATCCTTTTTGATGAACATTTTTTCCCAAAACTTTTCGCAGACCAGCCAACATCAAATGAGTGGCCGTATGCAACTGAGTTGTTTTTTCTTTCGTATCCGCCAATCCGCCTTTGAACATTCCAGCACTGGCTGTTCGAGAAAGGTTTTGATGCTTCTTGAGTGATTTGTTGAAATCATTCGCCCATTTAGATTTATCTTCGTTAGAAATACTTTTCTTACCACGCAACTGCCTTTCGATTTCTTCTATGCTTAATTCAAAAGGAAAACCATAGGTTTGATAGAGATTAAATAAACTTTCCCCATTAATTTTAGTTATATCTATTTCAATAGAACCATCTTTAGAAGAAAGAAAGATATCATTTATATTTTTTAAACCCAGTAATTCGAAAAGTTTTCTTAATCCCTTTTCTAAAGTCTTTCTGAACTTATTTTCTTCCTCTTCTAAAATAACTAAAATATTTTCATTTAAAATTTCCGGATAAATTTTTCCATACATTTCTTGCACCACTCTGGCAATCTCGGTTGTAAAGTTATTTTTAATTCCCAAAATGTGCCCTTGCCGCACTGCTCTTCGAATCAAACGACGTAAAACATAACCTCGTTCAGTGTTGGAAGGTTTCACCCCATCAGCCAACATAAAAACCGTCGCCTTGAGATGATCGGCAACAATTCTCATCGGCCGTTTAAACTCTCCACCATCAAGATATTTTTTTCCAGAAAGTTTTTCTATCTCTTCAATAATTGGTAAAAATAAATCGGTATCAAAAACATTTTCTTTGCCGGAAAGCACAGTGATTGTTCGTTCCAACCCCATACCGGTATCCACATTTTGTTGAGCCATTTTCTCAAAAGTTCCATCATTTTTTTTGTTGAACTCCATAAAAACGTCATTCCAAATTTCCATCAAGCGAAAACTTTTTACCAATTCATTATGAGTACCCATCAACACTCCCTCTTCTGGACGCACATCATAGAACATTTCACTACACGGACCGCAAGGTCCGGTCACTCCTGCCGGTCCCCAAAAATTATCTTCCGCTCCCAACAGAAAAATCCGACTGTTTTTTTCCGCTTTTTGATCAAGCTCACAAACACCCGCTTCAATTCCTGCTTTTTCAAATTGTTTTTTCCAAATATCGATTGATTCTTCGTCTTTTTTGGCACCTAATTTTTCATCACCAGCAAATACTGTCACATAGATTCTCCGAGGATCCAATCCAAGCCATTTTGGATCAGTTAAAAATTCCCAACTCCACTCAATTGCTTCTTGTTTGAAATAATCTCCCAGCGACCAATTGCCAAGCATTTCAAAAAAAGTCAAATGCCGATTATCACCCACATCATCAATGTCAATCGTACGCACACATTTTTGAGCATCGACAATTCTCTTGCCTAAAGGATGTTTTTCACCCATTAAATAAGGTACCAAAGGATGCATCCCTGCGGTAGTAAATAAAACCGTTGGATCATTTTCCGGTACTAATGAAGCAGAAGGAATAACCGCATGGCCTTTACTTCTAAAAAAATCCAAATATTTTTGGCGAAGTTCTTGAGCGGTAATCATAGTTTTGCAAAATTAATCTATTTATTTCTTACCTTTTCAATCATAGCGAAAATAGGAAAAATAGCAAGAAAATTAAGAAATTTTCAACAAAAAACGGCGTGATATTTTTAACAAAAATATCACGCCGTTTAAATCGTTTTTTAGATCTGTGGGTTTATTTGAAAAGCCACCCCCGCAGAGGTGAATCTGGTAAAAGCAAAAGGCCAATTTCCAAACTCATGGAGTTCTGAAAGATTGACACACCCGGCTTGGCCAAAACCGTCCTTCATTTGCTCCAAGTCTTTGTTAATCCAGGTTGATAATGGCCCTTTAAAAGGAACCAGTCCTTCCACCCCTTCCGGCGCGGTTTTTCCTTCGCTATAACGATAGGAACTCCGTTCTTTTATAGCCGACAAAGAGGCCATTCCCCGATATCTGACCATTTCTTTCCCATCTTTTTCTATTTTGCCCCATCTTTGAAAAGACAATGATTCTTGCGCCCCCACTAACCAGTTTCCAGCCATGACCGCATTTGCTCCTGCCGCCAAGGCTATGACCGCAGTTCCCGGTCCATCAATTCCTCCATCAGCAACAAACTGCGGACTTGGAAGACCAAGTTTCTTGCTTTTCATCCTGGCAAAATTTATTTCTCTAAGGGCCATGAACATTGGCATACCCGCCCCTGTCACTACTGAAGTGGTGCAAATCGAACCACTTCCAATCCCCACTTTAACCACATCCGCTCCGGCTTCAGCCAATCTAAAATATCCACCCGGATCAGCAATGTTTCCGGCAACGATAACAAAATATTTCCCCAATTTTTCTCTTAAGGTCACTAAATTTTTTGTCTGATTAGCAACTGCATCACAAGCTCCGTGACTACTGTCGATAACAACAATACTTGCTCCCGCCAACACTCCGGCAGTAGCCCTTTCCAAATCATCTTCTCCTACTCCAATCGCCATCCCAACTACTGGATTGCCATTAAAAAAAGACGGATCGATACTTAAAAAATCCTTCATAAAATATATCCCTTGAAAAATTCCTTCATCATCAACAATCGGCAAGGTGGAACAATTTGGCTCATGTAGCAACCTTTCCTTTATCTTTTTATAATCAGTTGAAGACTTTTCCACTTTTAAATCTTCGATTGGAAGCATCCACTTCCCAACTCTCTCCTGCATTCTCTCGGGAGAAATTTGAAAAGCAATATCCCGTGTAAAAACAATTCCTTCCAATAAACCTCGCTCCGAGACAACTGGAATAGTGCTAAAATCATATTTCTCTAAGATATCCCAAACTTTTGCAAGAGTATCGTGAGGAAAAACTGTTTTGGGATTCTTTACCAAACAAGGTTTAGTCTCAAAAACGGCTTTTATCCAATCAATTTGAACCGCTGGATCATTATGTCGATAAATAATGCCCACTCCACCCAACTGAAACATCGCTCTGGCCATTTCATAGCCGGTCACCGTATCCATTGGAGCCGACATTAAAGGAATATTCAATTCGATTTCATTCAACGATGTTTTAAGAAAAACATCCTTAGTCGGTCTTATATTTCCGCTATCTACTGGTCTTATGCGAATTTCTTTCAACGAATATCCTACCATCGGATTGACAATATACCGAGGAGTATCCGGATACAACTCACTATATATTTTTTGTGACATTTTTCTCCAATTTTCCATGTTCTGTCCCTCCTCCTTGTTGTTTTGCATTTAGTTTAGTGGTGCCGTCTATACTCCGTCATTTCCATCAAAAGAAAAACCTCGATCCTCCAATAAAGTTCTTACCATTTTATGAATTTTGTTTTGGGGGATTTTAACATACATCCTCTTTGAAGCCGTTCCTTGTCTTAGAAAAGAATACATTATCGACATCGTTTTCGAACAAATCGGATCATTGAGAATCAAAAAAAATTCTCCTTTCTCTGGAGTATAATCAGAATCTGAAGTATCCAAAAAAGAATCGAATAATTTCACCCGATAATTATTGGAAAGCAACCGATATAAAAGTAAGTTTAACAGCAATGTTTTCAGGAGATAATAGCGTCTCCTGTTTCCCACTGATCGAGATAAAACATTGTTTTCAAAGATTTTGTTTTTATTGAAATTCGCTTCTGCCAAAAAAAGACATAATTCATCCAGATCTTCTTCGAGTAAGAACTTGAAGAATTCAAATGCTTCTTCTTGATCACAAAACAAACGGTCAATTATCACTTCCCCTTTTCTGTTTAATTTTCTTTTTATCAGTACCTGATGAGAATTTTTTAAGCTGACTGAAAGCCAGCAAAAATTCCCAGCCGCCAGTGCTACCTTACAATCGGTTTTTCTTAGTTCAGAAAAAAAATCCCCAACCAACATTGTCAAAATATCCATTGATTTTCCCTCCTTTCTGTTCTTGAATTTTCAAAGAACCACTTTGATATTTTCGGGATTATAAGAGAAAAAAAACTAAAAGTCAAACCAGCCGTCCCAAATTGAAACGGTCAACATTGCAAAATCAAAACTATTTTAATCTTCTATCACAAACGATCTTATTACCAGCTTCCTCCACCGCCTCCACCACCTCCACCACCGGAAAATCCCCCACCACCAAAACCAGAAGACGATGATGAAGGCGGACTACTGACTATCGAAGCTTGATAGGAAAAATCATCCAAGGAACTGGCCAAAATTATTGGATTGAAAGTTCCTGCATTGGCACTCTGATACCAACCAGGCTTTTGCAAGTCAATACCTTCAAAAGCCTTGGCCCATTTATCAGCTAAACCAAAAACCATCGCATAAGGCAAAAATTTTTCAAAAATTCCCCGCTCTTCTTGAAACTTCACTCGATAGCGCTCAGCAGTGTTGATATATTCCTTAAATCCTTGCCCTTGCCAAAAAATTTCCGCTCCCTTTGCTGTCTTTTTTGACATCACAAAGGAAAAGGCCACTAAAATCAACCCCAAAACAATTCCTCCAAAAATCAAATCTATTCTTTCTAGCGTTGCACCAATCATTAAAAATAGAAAGCCCATAACAACTCCTCCGATTAAATAAATCACTCGAGAATTTGCATAACCCAACTGAAAGCAACCCGCTTTTTCCACTTCATTTTTAATCTTATCTTTTGTTTTCTTGAAACTGTCATAAAAGGCGCCCCCTTTCAAATCAGAAATTTTGCACTCCGTTTTTTTTCCATCGTCAAAAATCCCGCCAAGTAAAAATTTTTCTGAATCAGCTAGTCCCGCTGTTTCGGTCCAAGGTTTTGTTAATTCAAGTCGATAATCATTTTTCTTGAAAAGTTTAAACGCTCCATCTTTAGGAATTTCCACAATTTTCAAATAGCCTTTGACCGCTAAATTGATTAGATCTGCCGAAACAAAATCCGCTTGATATTTTTCTTTCATCAAATAACCCAATTGACCTGGAGTGAAATTTTCCGGTGGCGCATATTGAGCAATGATAGTTTTTTTTAAATCAATCTCTCGACCATATTTTCTCCAAAGTGGAAACATCACTCCCAACGCCACCAGTGGCAACAAGAAGCCAAAATTATCCAAAAGAAAATTAATCAAATTTTCTTCTTTAGTCGGTTCCGTCACAAAACCTGGAGGAAGTTTGATAGCAATTGTCAATCCTTCCCCCGCATTTGATTTTCCCTTTGAGACAAAACTGACGATTCCGCTATTTTCATCAAAGTTAATCGAGCAATTTTCCCCTTTACTTCCCAATGAACCGGCAAAACATTTTAAATCAGTGACTTGATCTAATGTTGGTTTTTGGAAAAAAGAAACCGTTCCTTCAATTTTGCCAATTTCCGTTGGCCATTCCGTGCCAACTGCATTCCAATAAATCTCACTGTGATCGGAAAAAAACCTCATCCCTCTTTGTACCAAATAATCAATCAAATAAACTTGTCTGCCGCTGACCAACTGATTGGGATCGCCAATTTTCAAAATCAACCTCCCATTAGTCTTGCTCTGAGAAAAAGAGTATGCTTCTCCTTTTTCATTTTTAATCGACAATACTTTTAATTTCAGATTATATTCAAATTTTTTGTCATCCTGATAGCGATAGGGAATTTCTCGAAAAATTCCGTGACGATCTTGAGAAAAATCAACCACAATTTTTTCACTAACCAAAAAATCGCCATTTTGTTCCAAATGAATATTCACTTGATAATCGTCAATTACGAATTCTCCCAAATTTTCCACCGCCCGAGCTTTTCCAAAAGAAAAGAATAGAAACCCGACTGCCAAAATAAATTTAATTTTCCTCATATTTTTAGCTTTTTATTATTATGTTTTTTATTTGAAAAACTGACTTTATTTCAACTTTATTTTAGATTAATCCGTTTGAATTAAATCAAATTTTGCTTTGACGGGAAACACTTAATACAATTCCGGCTCCAACTAGGGAAAAAATCAAAGAAGTTGAACCGTAACTGACAAAGGGCATTGGAATACCAGTTAGTGGCATCAAACTGATAATTGCTCCCATATTAACGAAAGCCTGAAAAGCAATCCAAGACACAATCCCAACCACCACCATTTGAGAAAAAACATCCGGCGCTTTGGAAGCAATTCGAAAACCACGAAGCGCTAAAAGCAAAAAACCTAGTGCCACCCCAGTTGCTCCAATCATTCCCAACTCTTCAGCCGTGATAGCGTAGATACTGTCTCCAACCGGCTCAGGAAGATAGTTAAATTTTTGTCTGCTTTTTCCTAATCCTAATCCAAAAATTCCGCCACTGCCCACCGCAATTTTTGCTTGTTTGACTTGATAACCAATCCCCAATGGATCGTGTTCCGGATTAAGAAAAGTAGTCAACCTATTCATTCGATAAGGTTCAACTTTGACTAAAATTGCCACTAGCAAAATGCCACTTAAAAAAATTGCGCCCAAATATTTCAAAGGAACACCCGAAACAAAAAACATCGCTAAAGAAGAAAAGGCAATCACTCCCAAAGTCCCAACATCAGGCTGGAGAATAATTAAAATTCCCACCAAACCCAAGATTGCCAGAAATGGGATGGTTCCTTCAAAAAAATCTCGAATTTTTTTCCCACGGCTTTCAATCCAAACTGCCAGATAAAGAATCAGTGCTAATTTCATCATTTCCGATGGTTGGAAAGAAATAAAACCCAAATCAATCCAACGACTTGCCCCTTGAAAGCGACCACCGATTGATGGAATAAAAACCAATCCTAAAAAAATTAAAGAAACAAAGAAAAACGGCACAGCTACTTTTCTCCAAAAATTATAGTTTATTCTTTGTACAATACTCAAAGCAATCAGACCGGGAATCACTCCATTAATCAACTGATGCTTAAAAAAATAATATTCATCGCCAAATTTGGTTTTTGAGAGCATTACCCCGGCTGAAGCAATCATCACTAAACCAAAAACCAGAAGCAAAAAAACAATTCCTTTAAAAATTTGATCTGTTTTTTGTTTTTCTTTTTCCATACTACAAAATTACTGATAGACAAGAGAACCGATGAAATATCTAAAATTGAAAACTAAATATTCTCCCAAACATTGATATTCAATTTAAATCTCGAAGTTAGCTATTAAAATTTATTAATGACCAGTAGTTTAGCAACATTCCAACTCTTCAATTTTTTTACAAAATTTTTAGTTCTTTTGTACCCGATGTTTGTCTCTCCATTTTTTTATTTCTCCGTGGTTGCCACCTAGCAACACTTTAGGCACTAACCAATTTTTAAACTGTTCTGGCTTAGTATAAACCGGATAATCAAATTCTTCTTGATTGTAACTTTCACTAATTAAAGATTCTTCATTGCCTAACACCCCTTCGATTAATCGAGCACAAACATCTGTCATCACCAAAGCAGCAAGCTCTCCTCCAGAGAGCACATATTTTCCAATGGAGAACTCCTTGTCCGCCACAAATTCCGCCACTCGTTGATCAACACCCTCATAACGACCGCAAATAAAAATCAAGTGCTGATACTTATCCACTAACTTTTTAGCCTTTTTCTGATTAAAAACTTTGCCTCGAGCTGAAGTCAAAATAACTAAACTTTTTTCTTTTTTAGCCAATGAATCTTTGATAGCCTGAATACAATTAAAAATTGGTTCCACTTTCATCACCATTCCAGGGCCACCGCCATAAGGAGTATCATCCACTTTTCGATGTTTATCAGTAGTGAATTCTCGCAAATTATAGATTTTCAAATCAAAAAGACCTTTCTCTCTCCCCATCCCAATCACTCCTTTGGAAAAATAGGGACGAATAATCTCAGGAAAAATAGTGATAATGTGAAAAGTCATATTATTTTAATTCTCAACAACAAACTTTAAGACTCATTTAAGACTCAAATAAACACTCAATAACTAAGTTATCAATTGATAATTGGTTTCATATGCTAAAAACTTCCCATTTTTAAACTTTATATAAACTTTATGCTTTTTAAATTCAGCTTAAACACAAAACCGTACCAGATAAGTCTAGCACGGTTTTTGAAATATTGAAAAACTAAAGACTCTTATTTCATATCACCGACAATTTCATCAATAGTTTTCTCAGCTTCCGCTTTAGCATCAGAATTTGAAGTTTGAGCTACCCGATGAGTAGAACCAGCTGGTTCTTCAATTTTCAAATTAACCCGGGCATTATTTTTTGAACCGACGATGCGAAGCAAAGTTCGGATTGCTTTGGCAGTGCTACCTTGACGTCCGATAACCATTCCCATGTCTTTTGGATCGACAGCCAGAGTGATGAACACTCCCCGTTCGTCAATTCCTCTTTCAATTTTGACAGCTTCTGGATTGTCGACAATCGATTTGACGACGAACTCCAAGAATTGAACATCTCGTTCCATTTCAGTCATTTCTTTTCAGTTAATTTTAAAACGTTCCTTGTTTTCTAATCTTAAAAAAGAGCTAGAAAACAGGACATCTCCCATTTTAGCAAAAATTCATTTTTTGTCAAAGATTTTTGCAAAAACAAAACCGGCCCACTTAAGGTGCCGGATTTTGCTTTTTTTAATCAAAACACACCTTCAAAAAATTTTCAAATTATTCGCTGTCAGTCTCAATCGGTTCTGATTGAGCCTCGGTTTCCAATCCGATTCGCTTACGATAACCTGTTCCAGCCGGAATCAGTTTTCCAATAATCACATTCTCTTTCAAACCTCGCAAATGATCTTTTTTGCCTTGAACCGCAGCTCCAATTAACACTTTGGCAGTTTCTTGGAAAGAGGCCGCACTCAAGAAACTTTCCGTTGAGAGCGCTACTTTGGAAATTCCCAAGACCAATCGTTCTCCTTTTGCCGGCTTGCCACCATTTTTCTTGACCTCTTCATTTGATAAATTAAATCTTTCCAACTCCACAATATCACCAGCCAACAAATCGGTATCGCCCGGTTCGATAACTTTCACTCTGGAAAGCATTTGTCGAATAATAATCTCCAAATGTTTATCATTGATACCTTCACCTTGGGTTTGATAAATTTCTTGAACTTCTTGAATAACATAGCGATGGAAAGCATCACGACCACTGGTTTGAAAAAGTTTCTTTAAATCTAAATGTCCTTCGGAAAGAACTTGACCCTGATGTACCAACTCACCTTTTTTGACTTTCAAGTTCATTACCGCCGGCACTGGATATTCTCTAATTTCTTCTTCCTTGTTTTTGGCTTTTCCAGTTTGAGTTTTTCTGATGACCACTACCTTCTGTTTCTTGTTTTCTTTGATATCAATCACTTCACCATCAAACTCAGCAATTCCCGCTTCGGCTTTTGGCGGACGACTCTCAAAAATCTCATCCACTCGAGGCAAACCTTGAGTGATATCAGTTCCCGCAACACCTCCGATATGAAAGGTTCTCATTGTTAACTGAGTTCCTGGTTCACCAATTGCCTGAGCAGCCACCGTCCCAACCGCTTCACCAACTTCAACCAGTTTATTGCGTCCCAAATCCTTGCCATAACATTTTCGACAAACTCCAAACTTAGTTTTGCAAGTCACCAAACTACGAATTCGCACCTTTTCAATTCCAGCTTTTTCGATTTCTTTTGACTGTTCAACACTTACCATCTCACCTTTCTTGGCTAAGATCTTTCCCGTTTTTGGATCTTTGACATCTTCAGTTAGAACTCGGCCTTCTACTCTGGCAGCAAAACTTTGACCAATTTTCTCTGAATCCTCTCGATAAATAAAGGTGCCTTCTTTTTCTCCACAATCTTCTTCTCTAACTACCACATCTTGCGCCACATCAACCAACCTTCTAGTCAAATAACCAGCCGTAGCAGTTCTTAGTGCGGTATCAGCCATACCTTTTCGAGCACCATGAGTAGAAATAAAATATTCCAAAACATTAAAACCTTCTTTGAACGATCCTTTAATTGGCAATTCGATAGTTTCTCCAGTTGGGCCGGCCACCAAACCTTTCATACCAGCCATCTGAACAACCACTGCATCTGAAGCTCTAGCTTTTGAATCAACCATAAAATGCATTGGTCCCTTTATATCAGTCACAGCTTTCACATCTAATGCAATCTGGTTTTTCACTTCATTCCAAACTTCAATTACTTTGGTTTTCCGCTCTTCATCAGTAAGTAAACCAGCTTCATATTGACCATAAATTTCTGCCACTTTTGATTCAGCTTCATCGAGCAATTTTTTCTTTGTTTTTGGCACTATCAAATCATCCATACCTAAACTAATCCCCGATTCGGTTACATATTTAAAGCCAAGCGCCTTAAGCCGATCAATAAATTCAACTGTTTTTTCATCACCTTCTAAAGAAAGCATTCTACTGATAATTTTTTTCAAATCACCCTTAGCCAATCTTTCATTTATAAATTGAAGGTTGGCCGGCAAAATAGTGTTGAAAATCGCTCGACCGGCAGAAGTTTCAATTTTTTTTCCATCAAGATAGAGATTAACTTTAGCCCGAAGATCCACCACACCAAGCTGATATGACATAATTAACTCATCAGTTGAAGAGAAATTTTTTCCTTCACCCTTAAGACCATCTTGAATGTCAGTTAAATAATAAATTCCTAGAACGATGTCCTGAGAAGGTACAACGATTGGATCACCGCTGGAAGGTTTAAGCAAGTTGCGACTGGAAAGCATAATTTCTTCACATTCTTGTCGAGCTTTTTCAGTCAACGGCACATGAACTGCCATCTGATCGCCGTCAAAGTCGGCGTTAAAAGCAGCACAAACTAAAGGATGAATTCGAATTGATTTTCCTTCAATCAAAACCGGTTTGAATGCTTGAATAGAAAGTCGATGCAAAGTTGGCGCACGATTAAGCAATACATAATGATGATCAATAATTCCATCAAGTGCCTCATAAGCTTCCTCGGTTTCAGCATCAACCATCCTTCCTGCGGTTCGAACATTGTGAGCAAATTCCTTTTCAATTAATTTATTGATAATAAACGGTTTAAAAAGCTCCAAAGCCATTTTTTTTGGCAAACCACACTGATAAAGTTTCAGTTCCGGTCCACCCACAATAACACTTCGTCCGGAATAATCCACTCTTTTTCCCAGAAGATTTTGTCGGAAGCGACCTTGCTTTCCTTTAAGCATATCCGCCACTGATTTGAGAGCCCGACGTTGTCCAGTGGAAGCTGCCACTTTGGTCTGACTTCGTCGACTACTATTGTCGAGCAAAGCGTCCACTGCTTCTTGCAACATCCGCTTTTCATTTCTTTGAATCACTTCAGGAGCCCCCAATTCAATCAACTTTTTCAAGCGATTGTTTCGATTGATAATTCGACGATAGAGATCGTTAAGATCAGAGGTGGCAAAACGACCACCTTCCAATTGAACCATTGGTCGAAGATCAGGAGGAATTACCGGAATGACTTTTAACATCATCCACTCCGGTCGAATATTGTTTTTTAAAAACCCGCTGAATAGTCTGAGTTTTTTAAGCATTTTCTTTCGATCACCCACACTCTTTTTTCGCCCCAACTTGTCTTTGATAGCAGCAATCTCCTTTTCCAAGTCAATCTCAGACAACATTTTATCCAAAGCCTCGGCTCCAATTCCGGCTTCAAAAACTTGGCCGAATTTTCGAGAGAGATTGTAATATTCTATTTCTGAAATAATTTTTCTCGCTTCGATCCCCTTAAGCTCTTCCTTGGAAGCTTGGAAAGAAATTTTAATACTCTCCTTTTGTTCTTTCCCTTTTGCCGTTCTCATTTGATTCTTGAATTCGACTTCCAAATTTTTCATTGCCTCTTCTCGAGCTTCTTCGTCAACTTTAATCACTATATAGCTGGCGAAATAAGCCACCTTCTCTAAACTGGAAGTTGACAAATCAAGCGCCAAACCTACCCGAGAAGGAACACCTCGCAAAAACCAAATATGAGAAACTGGAGCTGCCAATTTGATGTGTCCCATCCGTTCTCGACGAACGATTGAGCGAGTCACTTCCACACCACACTTATCACAAACAATTCCCTTGTAGCGAATCCTTTTATATTTTCCGCAATAACACTCCCAATCCTTGGAAGGACCAAAAATTTTTTCACAAAACAAACCATCTTTTTCAAACCGTTGAGTTCGATAGTTGATTGTTTCTGGTCGAGAAACTTCGCCATGAGACCAACTCAGAATGTCTTCCGGTGAGGCTAAACGAAGTTGAATGGTATCGAAATCGGAGATTTTCGTTATTTTACTTTCCGTCATATTTTTTGTTGAAAAGTTATTTGAAAAATTACTTATAATAATTTATTAATTAAGATCTATTTTTTTCAATCAAATCTTCTTTCTCCAATTTCACATCCAATGCCAAAGCCTTTAATTCATTAACCAGGACATGGAAAGAAGCCGGAACATTTGGCGGATTGATGGGTTCACCTTTAATGATTGATTCGTAAGCTTTTGATCGACCCAAAACATCGTCAGATTTAATAGTAATCATTTCCTGAAGAGTATAGGCTGCACCATAACCTTCCAACGCCCAAACTTCCATTTCTCCAAATCTTTGACCTCCAAATTGAGCCTTTCCACCCAAAGGTTGTTGGGTAATCAATGAGTATGGTCCAATTGAGCGCATATGTATCTTGTCTTCAACCAAATGATTGAGTTTCAAAATATACATATAACCAACGGTAGTTTTTTCTCTAAATGCATCACCTGTTTTGCCATTGCGCAATTGAATTTTTCCATCAGTTGGCAAGCCGGCTTTTGCCAATTCTTCTTTAATTTGAGCTTCTGTTACGCCACTCAATGAAGGAGATGCAACATTGTATCCTAAAGTAGCCGCTGCCCAACCCATATGGACTTCAAACATCTGTCCAATATTCATACGAGAAGGAACTCCTAATGGAGTTAAAATCACGTCCACCGGTCTTCCATCGGGAAGAAATGGCATATCTTCCAACGGCGCAATTTTTGAAATCACACCTTTGTTTCCATGCCGTCCTGCCAGCTTGTCACCCACTTGCACTTTTCTTAATTGAGCAATTGAGACTTGAATTTGTTGAATCACTCCGGCCGGAAGTTTGTCTCCCTGTTCTCGAGAGAAAATTTTGATATCCACTACTTTTCCGCTTTCTCCATGAGGCAAATAAAGTGAAGTATCTTTGACATCTCTTGATTTTTCACCGAAAATTGCTCGGAGCAATCTCTCTTCAGCTGTCAAATCACCTTCACCCTTTAAAGTTACTTTACCAACCAAAATATCACCAGAAATTACCTCGGCTCCAATTCTAATGATGCCAGTTTCATCCAAATTTTTTAGTCGATCTTCACCAATATTTGGAATATCCCTGGTGACCACTTCCGGACCAAGTTTGGTATCACGCACATCAACAGTGAAATCCTCAATATGAATTGAACTATAACGATCATCATGCAACATTTTTTCCGAAATAATAATCGAATCTTCAAAGTTATATCCTTCCCAGGGCATAAAAGCCACCAAAACATTTTGTCCCAAAGCCAATTCACCATTTTCAGTCGAAGCTCCATCAGCTAAGAGATCGCCCTTTTTAACTTCTTGACCTTTTACCACTCGGGGAATCTGAGTCATACAAGTAAAAGCGTTGGAACGAACAAAATTTTGAAGCGGATATGTCCTCCTTTGGGATTTTTCCTTTCCTTTTTCTTTGATAACAATATGATTAGCATCAACCTCGACAACTTGTCCATCATTTTTAGCAATCACAATTTGTCCAGAATCAGCCGCCGCTTTATCTTCTAATCCGGTGCCCACTAATGGCGCCTGTGGTTTAACACAAGAGACTGCTTGACGTTGCATATTAGAACCCATTAAGGCTCGGTTTGCATCATCATGTTCCAAAAATGGAATCAATGCCGTCGCCACCGAAATACATTGCTTGGCGGAAACGTCAATATAATCAATCTCTTCAGCCTCAAAACTTTGAGGTTCTCCTTTGAAACGAGCTGCCACTATTTTACCAAGAAAATTTTGGTCATCATCCATTTCGATTCCAGCATGAGCGATTTTATGCTTTTCTTCTTCAATCGCATTCATATATTCAATTTCTCCGGAAACAAAAGGCAAAACCTTGATTTGTTCTTTAGCTGATCTTTTGATTTTTGAAAAATTTTCAGCAGTAATTTTTTCACCTTTACTAACCAACACTTCACCACTGGGACTTTTAACAGTTTCTCTTAAAATTCTATTGATTAATTTTTCATCATTTTTATTTAAAACATTTTTTACTTTTCGATAAGGTGTTTCAATAAATCCATATTCGTTAATACGAGCATAACAAGCCAGATGACCAACTAATCCAATATTTGGTCCTTCTGGAGTTTGCACCGGACAAATTCGACCATAATGAGAAGAATGAACATCACGCACTTCAAATCCTGCCCGCTCTCGAGTCAAACCGCCTGGACCCATAGCGCTAAGTCTTCTTTTATGTTCCAACTCGGCCAACGGATTGACTTGATCCATAAACTGAGAAAGTTGCGAAGATGAGAAAAATTCCTTCACCGCCGCTCCTACCGGTCGAGGATTAATCAATTGACCGGGCAATACCGTGATCGGATCGCAAGTACTCATTCGATCCTTAATATTGCGCACCATTCGAGCCAACCCTACTCGCACTTTATTTTGAACCAATTCGCCAACTCCACGCAACCGCCTTGAACCAAGATGATCAATATCATCTGGTTTAGCTTGAGGATCATTGTTAAGATTAATTACCTCTTTAATAATTTCAACCAATTCTTCTTTACCCAATAATCGATTTTCCTCTTTTTCTTCATCCTTATTCATTCCTAAACGCAAATTGAGTCGATAACGACCAACTCGTCCAAAATCATAACGATCAAAGCTGAAAAAGATTCCGTCCACCATCTGCTTAGCATTTTCTTCAGTTGCTAAATCTCCCGGACGCAACCTTTTGTAGATTTCTCGATAAGCTTCGCCCACAGTCTTAACAATATCTTTTTCCAGTGTCTGACGAATAAAAGAAACCTCACCATTATCGGTTTTTTCAAAAGCTTTCAAAATTTCTTCATCTTTTTCCAAACCAAAAACCCTCAAAATTGAGGTAATCGGAATTTTTCTTTTGCGATCAATCTTTGCCCAAATAGCCCCATCTAAATCAGTTTCTATTTCCAACCAAGCACCTCGATTAGGAATAATCTTGGCTCCAAAAAGTTTGCGTCCTTTAAGATATTCCATCGTAAAAAACACTCCTGGACTTCGAATCAACTGAGAAACCACCACCCGTTCCACTCCATTGATGATAAAAGTACCTCGTTCGGTCATTAACGGAAAATCTGTCAAGAAAATTTCCTGCTCTCTGACTTCTCCGGTTTTTTTGAAGAGTAAACTAGCTTTGATTCGCAAAGGCGCTTCAAAAGAAATATTTTTATTTTTGGCTGTGTTTTCGTCATACTTTGGTTCGTCAAGATAATATTCACCAAAGGAAAGTTCCATCTCTTTACCGGTAAAATCAACAACTGGAGAAATTTCTTTCAAAATTTCTTTCAACCCCTTTTCCATAAACCAATTATAGGAATTGATTTGCGGTTCAATCAAATTAGGCAATGAAACCATCGGATGTTTCTGAAAAAACTTCCGCTTGGAAAGACTAGATTGCTTGCCAAAATCGGATTTCACCTTAAGCTTGTTTGAAGAGGCCATAAATTGGTTTAAGTTAAAATTTTATTGATTATCTGAAAACCAAATCTTTAAAGGACTGGTTTCGAAAACAAAAATAAATCAGCCAAACTGATTTTGAAATTGGAGCGATATTTAGTTGGTCTTATTAAGTTTTTTCATTCTACCCCTGGGAAATATTGGTGAAAACGAAAACTTTATTCAAGTGAGGATCATTGTAGCGCTTTTGGGAAATTTGTCAAGTGACTGGAAATTCCTTGAGCCACAATGTCGGCAATTCGTCCCGCTGTATAAGAAGGACTGGCCGCCAAATAGTGAGCTTCTCTCAAGTCATCCAATCTGAATTGATTTTTTTTCAAAAGCCTATCAATCCGAACCAATAGATTTCTAGAAAGACTATTTTGATCCGTCCAACCGTCTTTAGCAATTATTTTTCCTGTTTGATCTTTCAATCTTATCTCCACCTCGGAAAGTTTTACTTCAATTTCTAAAGTCATTTTATAAGTTTAGCATTGAATCGAGCGACCAGAATTATCGACACTTTCAAAAGATTAATTGCTTTCAAAACTTTTCAGCTCAAAAGCGGTTTTTGAGCGGGCGACCGGAATCGAACCGGCATCCTCAGCTTGGAAGGCTGATATAATAGCCACTATACGACGCCCGCTTTGATAAAATTACAAATTACAAAACACAAACTCTACCAAATAAATTTAAAAAATTACTTCTAATTTAACCATTAAACATCTAAAACCTATTTGGAATTTGCAACTTCCAATTTAGAACTATCATGACTATTCTTTCCGTCTTCTTTCATCGGCTCACCCATTTCTCGATAGACCGTTCCCAAAACACCATTGACGAATTTCCCTGAACTCTCTCCACCAAAACGCTTGGCCAATTCAATCGCTTCATTAATTGCTACTTTGGGTGGCGCTTCATTGTAATCCCCGAATATCAATTCATAAATTCCCAATCGCAAAACATTTCGGTCAATAATCGTAATTTGTTCAATTGGCCACTCCGGCGCACACTTGGCAATAATCGGATCGATCACCTTCAGTTTATCCATCACTCCTAAAACCAATTTCTTCACAAAATCGCCCTCACCAATTTTAGCAGCAAATTCACTCAAATTTCGATTTACAATTTCATCAATCGAACCAGCTTTGCGGCCGTTGAAATCCCATTCATAGAGAGATTGCATAGCAATTGTTCGACAAAGATGTCTGCTTCCCATGAAAATTTAATACTAATAAATAGCCAAACAACAGAAAACCACTGGTATAACAGCTTAATATTTTCTGCCTTTATACTGCCCACAACCTGGGCAAGCCTGATGAGGAGTGATCATTCGAGCGCAATTCGGACATTTGACTAACTTAACGGCAGTCATTTTTTTGTGTCCCGATCTTCTTCTTTTCCCTCGACTGGAATTGTGACGTTGTTTTGGAACTGGCATAATTTGAAGCTTACTTTAGAAATTTTTTAAATCAAAAACCAAATCGGAAAACCGAAAAGATTTATCTAGCTGACACACTACAACAAAAAAAACAAAAAGGCAAGGGAGTTCATCACTCTTAATTTTTTATGATACTACTCTTGGTTCAAAAAATCTTGCAAAGCCTTGCCAGTAAAATAGACATCGGTGGTATCATAGTGCTCATTGTCTTTCAAAACAAAAATTGCATGCAATTGCACAATCTTACCCTTTTCATAAAGCACTTTGATTTCCTGGGCTGGCACTTCGCCTTCTTGAATCTTGGGAAAAACATTGGGACCAATTCCTGAAAACTGAAGCTCCACACTATCATAATGCGGTCGTTCTTCAATGTTTTGAGCAAAATAATTTTTCAAAAATTTAGTCACTGCTTCGTTTCTTTCTGCAGTTTCATTTTCCCAGCCATTTTTTGGTTTTTCTTTCTTGTCCAAAAATTGTTCTTTCATTTTTTGAAATTAATTTTTAAATTATTTTGAATTAAAATTCAAAATCCACCCTACTCTTCCTTCCATCCCTGTCCGGTTATCCTCCAAACGATTTGTTCTTGAGGAATATTAACCATCCCCTGTGGAGTTTGTTGGGTGAGTGTCTGTTGAATTCTTTTGAATTCCAAATTGATTTCAAACTGATTGCTCAAATTAGCACTTTGAACAAAAGCAATCTTATAATTTTTTCGATTGATCGATTGCCCATCCCCCAATTCTGCCTCCACATTCCAACCTTCAGCCATTTTCATCTCCGCCTTATATTCTTCATAGAGTTCAGTTAAAAGGTTTGCTAATTCATCATCGGCGCTAATAACAGTTTTGATTCCCAAATCTTCCTTAGCTTCTTTGCGACCGATAAAATACTGGTGAGAATAAAGTTTCTCGGTTAAAAACTCAATTATTCTTCTGATATCTTCCTCACTCATTGGCGCTTGATGACTCTTTAATAATCTTTCGGCTAAAAGTTTAATCAAGTTGTGAGTCCGATTGACATTACCCAGCGCTAAAGGATGAATCGCTGGCGTGCTTTCGGTAAATTTGTTGAAGACTTTGGTTAAATCATCATCGCTCTTGATGTTAAATTTATTCTTGGCCAGATCAAAATAGCTCATCACCTCTTCCACTGAAATGGGAATCCGATTTTGAGGATTTTGAGGATCAATAGGATTAAAAAAGTTTGAAGTTGAAGGATCAATCGGTGACAATTCACTCATATCACTCATCACGATTTCATCGGCTCCTAAAGCAATCATCGTAGCCGCACTGTGTGATTTGTAGGGAATCAGCACTGAAAAATGCCGAGTATATTCTCGAATCATCGACACCAATCGCCAAGGAACCATAGTATCACCACCGGCGCTATAGAGAATCAAATCAATTTTTTCTTGCTTACCAATCTTTCGCAATTGAGCGCTGACAATCGGAATAATATCCATCGCCACTCGCGCATTGATTGGTCCTTGCCGATCACTAGTAAAGTAAGTTAAAACTTTTGAATTTCTTTTGGTTTCAATTTTTTGGATAATTTCTTGAGTTCTCATGTTTTTTGAAGTTAAAATTTTTCCTTCTATTTTTTCTTTAGTCTTCTAATTTTATCATTAAAAAACAATTTCTCAAACAAAAAGGCTTGTCGTTTTCACAAGCCATCAAATCTAAAATAAAAAAGACAAATTCTGCTAGTCGCAATTACTGAACGAAGCTCGAATCTTTTTTAAACGAAAAATTCTTGACTAATTTTGCTCCACATTTCCACCCACAGAAACTTAGCAAGCAAAAATTCCTTCCTCAAAACCATCTTCCCTTTTACCCGCCTGTTGGAAACCCGAGAGCATTTTTTCGGACGGCGGCGGGACCTCAATTTGGAGTCAGGTGAAGTTAAATTTAAATTATCAAAATCTCTAATTACAACTCTCACAAAGCGCATCATAATGACCTTGATCCTTTTCTTTTAGTCCTTCCAAAACAATACCAACTATTTCCTTTATCTCTGCTGTATCTGGAAATTTTAAAGCATGTTCGACAGATTCTTCGTGAGAATACTCATTAAGTATTTTTAGTAATTTTTCTTTGTCTTCGTCTTTAAAAAATTTACTTTCGTCAATTTTGTTTTTTAATTTTTTCCCGTTAGGATAACGCAAGCCAAAATATCCCTCCAAAAAACGGCGTGTAATGTTCGGCAATAAATATAATACTTCAAATAATTCAAACTCTTCTGTTTTTTGATCTTGGGCTTTTTTCAATAGACTAAAAAGATAATTGTATTCAGTTTTGAATTTTTTAAGTGTAGACGGTAAATTTTTTATAAAAGCCTGACCATCTTTTTTGTTTTTGCTACTCCGGACTTTTTCTATTAGATAACATGGCATACAATTGCCATAGCTCTTGCCGTTGACACCCTTGCAGTCATACTTGATAAAATCTTTCATCAAATTAAAAAATTCTAAATTATGCGTTGAAACAAACAACTGTTCACAATTTGCCAATTTTGATTTTATAAAGGCATAGATATTAAAAAGATGATTGCAATCTAAGCTAGAAACTGGATCGTCAATGAACACTATTGTTTCGCTAAGTTTTGTTTTCTTATCTTCAAGTCCAGCAATGAAATAAGCAAGCGATATAGCGGTTTTTTCGCCTTCGCTCAAATTTTTTGCCGGTTCATTATTTCGGCTCATTTTGAAACGATTATTTTTCGCAACTTCAATCTTTATTCCGTCATGCTGAAAAAATTGCTGAATATATTCATTTATTTTTTCTGCTCCTTTAACCGATTCGGATAATTGCTTTTCGACATCAATAATTTCATTAGCTATTTTGTCTATTTTGATTGTAATTGCTTTAATTTTTTCATCGACTTCTTTCTGTTCCTTCAAAACATCGAGGTATTTTTGATCTTGAATAAACTGAGCCGAAAAATGCTTGATCAGTTTTTCTTTGGCCTCATTCTTTTCTTTTTCAAAATTTTCGGTCTTGTTTTTGTGCTTTTCAACAACGCCATTTATCTCGTCAAATTTACCTCTAATGAATGTTGAATTGTCAGTAATATCTATGAAATTATGTGTGGCAAATGGCTTTGCCTTTTTTGATTTTAAACACTTAGATAGTTCTTCAATATTCTCGCAATACTGATTAATAAGATTTTTAAATTCTTTGAGTAGTTTTTCGTATTCAGGTGCAAACTCTTTATAAAAATCTCCTCTCTCTGGCAAAACAATACCTTCAACCGCCGCCTTATGACTTTCAAGGCTTGTTAGCAATGCTTGTAAATCTTTTTCGATCTGTTCATATTCTGTCGAAAAATGCTGATCTAATTTTTGAAATAAATCGGCAGGCAGGTTATTGCCGCAAAAAGAGCATTTATTTTTACCCTTGTGCAAAACTCGTCCTTCATTCACCCACTTGTTAAGAGCTTCATTATTTTTTAACTCCTCGATAATCTTTTGAGCTGTAATTTTTCTCTCAACGACTTCTTTGGTTTTTTTCTGTAAATCGCTAAAATTTAGCGTCGGTAATACGTTTAAAATAATATCGTCTTTTTGTTCCGTACTTTTATAAGTTGTTAGGTATTTGCCATAATCATCATCGCTTAAAATGTATTTGGCAAAATCATCTTTTATTGAGTTAACATCTTTTTTAAATTGTGGTTTTTCGTAATTTCTACCCAGTGAAAGGGTTTTTGTAATATTGCGAGCTTCATTTGTTAGTTTGTTTCCCAAATCATCTTCAAGCTCGGTTTTTTTATTAGATAGATTTGTTTTTTCGTCATTTAGACTCTTTTGCTCTATCTTTAGTTTCTCTAATTTTTCTTGAAGCTCGATATTTTCCTTACCAATTGAAAAAAGTATCGGTTCAATTCCTTCATCGTCTTGCGAGTGCCACTTTAAATTTTTCGAAATAAAATCGGTATTAAAAACTCGGACATGAGGCAAAGTAGAAAGGTCTCTGTCGCTGTGTTTTTTGCTTGGGATTTTGTCATCTTCCAATTCAAATTCTGCGTTTGGATAATCGGGGTGTTTTTCACCCAGTTCAAAACAACGAAACAAGCGCGAAATTGTTGTTTTCCCCGAATAATTCCAACCATAAAACAAATTATGTTTATTGAAATCCGGAATTGTGTTTGTGTCCCATTTGAAATCTTGAAAAACTCCAAAATTTTTGATTTTATTGATTCTCTTTATCATATGTCGCTTAAAACTTCTCTGATTTTTTGCTCCATTATAGTGATAAGTTTTTTGTTGGCTTCAATAATTTTTTCTTGCTCTTCCATTTCCGCGACAAGCTGTTTTTGGATCTCAAGAGGTGGAAGTGGAATTTTGATTTTGGAATATTCGGATATCCAGTACCTTTTGTGTGTTTCGTGATTAAAATTTATGTCTTGCATTGCATAGAATAAAAACTTTGCGCTGGCCTTTTCTTTTTTTGCGTGCAAAATTTTCATTGCCGACGATTTAACCTTAAAAGGAAAATTTACAAATTTTGTTGCCGTAGTAAAATCATCAAAAATAATCACTGGCAATTTCTCTGTAGGAAAAATACCATCTTTTTCGTCCGTATATCCCAAAATAAAAGTTTGCCCAGCTGTTAAAACAGGGATTTTATATTCATCGCTATAGTTAACAGATTCCACAATATATTTCGTTGGCTGTTCATATTCTAAAACTTCCCCCAACTCCACCCACTCAACATCTTTTATTTTTCTAAGCGCTTGGCCAAAATAGCGTCTCTCTCTCTCTAAATTCTCAATCACCGCTTTAGCGGCATCAATCGCTTTTTGCTTGACTTCAATCTGCTCAACAATTTCTTTTTGAACTTCAAGTGGTGGGAGGGGAATCTTGATTTCTTTAATTGATAAATTTATTCCACCCTATGCTGCGCCAACTTTATGCTTCAAAATTTCTTTATTACCTCTTGGAGATTTTAGAAACTGGTAAAGATAAAATGAATTTATTTTTTCTTTATCAACACGCAATATAAATACATGCTCGTTGACTGCAGCAATCTTGAATGGCGATTTGTCATTAAAATAACCAACCTTGCCAGTAGTCGCACCGTCTTTGACAATTAGAATGTCGCCAGTTTCTAACTTGCCCCTTTTCAATTTATTAAAAAAATCTTCTGGAATATATCTTTTCTTTTCAAGATTGAAACTGCCATCATAATTTATGTTTTCACCGCCAATACTTAAAATTCCTTTGTCTATTGCTCCGCCCTTGGGTCGCGAACCATTAAATATTTCACAAACTTCCCCTAATTCTACCATTGGCCATTTTTGATTGGCAAAATTCACTGTCTCTTTATATCTGTCGCCTGAAAGATTATAATCGCCGTTTTCGGCAATTTTGTCTTTGGCAACAAGATGAGCAATTTTTGCCTGCTCCGCGTTCAATTCAAACTTTTTACCATCTTTTAACGCCGCTTTGTATTTTTTGATGATTTCCAAAGCCCCCGGCAAGTCGTTTTTGTCAATTTCCCGCCTTTGCGCGCCAAGATCAAAGCCGTCATTTTGAATTTTCAAAAACAGAATTTCCTTGGTTTTTTTGGCAAGGCCGTTGTCAAAAAGCAAAATGCTGGTTTTCACTCCAGCATAAGGATTAAAAACTCCGGCAGGCAGAGAAACAACCGCCAGAAGTCCGTCTTCAACTAATAATTTTCGCAACGCTTTATAAGCAATCGCAGATTGAAAAATTATGCCTTCCGGCACGATGATGCCGGCTCGGCCGTTGGGCCGTAAGTGTTCTAAAATATAATCAACAAACAAAACTTCGGAGCGGTTGGCTTGCACAGAAAAGCGTTTGTGCGGTTTGATTCCGCCTTTCGGAGTCATAAAAGGCGGATTAGCCAGCATGACATCAAAACTTTCGTCCCACTTTTCCTCGCTGGAAAGCGTGTCGTATTCAAAAATGGTCGGATTGGGAAAACCGTGCAGATATAGATTGACTTTGGAAAGCCGCACCATATCCGGCGAAATATCATAACCGACAAAATGATTCATTAAATTTTTTCGCTCGTCTGGCGTCAAAGGCTTTTCTTTATTTTCTTTAAGAATGTGTTTGAAAGCGGAAATCAAAAATCCAGCCGTGCCGCAAGCCGGATCGCAAATCGTTTCATCTTTTTTCGGATCAACCGCCGCTACAATAAAGTCAATAATATGGCGCGGCGTGCGAAATTGTCCGGCGTCGCCCTGTGAGCCAAGAATAGAAAGCAGATATTCAAATGCATCACCTAAGTCTTCACTGTGTTCATATGTAAAGCCGTTTATTTCCTTCAAAAACATGCTCAGGGTTTCTGGGCTTCGGTATGGTAAAAAAGCGTCTTTAAAAATATCGCGAAAAAGTTGAGGTAAATGAGGATTTTGGCTTAAAGTAGTTATGGCTTCAACATAAAGATTTGAACGATCTTGTCCGCTTATCCTTGAATCCATTAGTTTTGTCCAAGCATATTTTTCGTAACCATTAGTAAAAAAACGCGCCTTGCCGCCGAGTTCTTGCGCTTCTTTATCCATATCGTCCATAAACTTATAAATCAACGCAGTGGTGATTTGTTCAACTTGCGCTTTGTGATCTGGAACTTTGCCGACCAAAATTTGACGGGCAGAGTCAATTTTTCGTTTTGTATCTTGAGTAAGCATATTTTCTCTTACATAAAAGTGTTAATAGAAACATAGTCTTTGACATATTCCGGCACAATTTCGCGCCAGCCGTTCAAATCGCGAAAATCTTTCATCGTAACTTTCGGATTGGTGGCAAAACGGCTGTATTCCTTGGTTTCTACTATGTCTCTAATTTCTGAGTCAGTAATATATGCTTTGAGATAATTTTTGATAAGCAAAGCATGTTTACTATCCGGCTTATAAATAGCAACAAACTTTTCAAATTCTTCTTCCAGAAGTTCATCTTTGGTTTTGAATCTTGTTATGCCACCAAAGATTTTTTCAATGAATTCTCTAAGCGTTATACGCCGATCGGCCTTAATAGCCTTACGTAATTTGTCCATATTGAAATAATCTTTCGGCTTTTCAAAAATTTCCGTTTTAATGTATTCTTCCGCCCCTTGAACATCGCCTTGCTCATATTTTTGTTTTACCACTGGATCGTTTTTAACAACCTGTTCAAATTTTTCAAAAAATTTCCAATCAATTTTCATTCCGGCAAGACCGATGGCTTTTTCCGAAAAAGTTTTGAGCGGATCGGGATTAAAAACGTTTACCTCGTCAATACCAATTGGACATTTCCCACCAGAACCAGTGTCACCTTTAATTGGCAATTTCAAGACTTGATCATAATCATATTTTTTTTCAAAATATTCACAGTTAGCAAAAAAATCAAAAAGTTTGAAAGTGTTTTTTTCGGCTTTTATCTGCTCGCCATCGGTATCTTTATAGCTGAAAGTGTACTTTCTTGTTCCCCGTCCTTTGATTTGAATAAAATCAGTCGGCGAAAAAATTGGACGCATTAAACAAAGATTCAAAATGTCTTGGCAATCATAACCGGTGGTCATCATTCCAACAGTAACACAAACTCTGGTTTTGCTTGATTTGTAACCCTCTAGCCATTTTGTTTGTCCGTTTAAGTTGTTGTTTGAATAATTTATCGTGAACTGCTGGGCATCGGGAATATTTGAAGTAACCTGCACAGCAAAATCCGAATTATATTTGCCGGGCCAAAATTGGTCAGCAAATTGATTTAATATTTGCGTAATTTTTGAAGCGTGTTTTTGACTGACGCAAAATACAATGCTTTTGCCGATTTCTCCACTGATTGGGTCTTTAAGCGCGTTTTCTAAAAAGGTTTTGCAGAAAATCTGATTTGTCTTTTCCGAAAAAAACTTCTTTTCAAAATCTTTTTGGAAAAAGGTTTGTTCTTCTTCCATACCTTCCTCGTTTTCAACCATTAAAGAATAACCTTTTTCTGACAAAAGCTCAGTAGTGATTTCTGTTCTCGCGTCTGCGACAATTGGATTGACAAGATAGCCGTCTTTGACTCCGTCAAGCAAACTATAACGGAAAGTTGGCTCGCCGGAAGGACAGCCAAAAGTCGTGTAAGTGTCTAAAAGCTGGCGGCGCTCCCACGCTCGTGGGTCTTTTTCGCTGATTTTTTGCGGATCAATTTTTTTGAGATAATCTTTCGGCGTTGCGGTAAGCCCCAATTTGTAGCCGACAAAATATTCAAAAACAGCACGGCTATTTCCGCCGATTGAGCGGTGAGCTTCATCAGAAATTATTAAATCAAAATCAGTTGGTGAAAAAAGCCTTTTGTATTTGTTATTAAAAGACAAGCTCTGCACTGTGGAAACAACAATTTCCGCTTTACGCCAATCGTCTCTATTTTCTTTGTAAATAACACAGGTAAAATCGTTATGTAGAATTTTCTTAAAATTTTTGTAAGCTTGATCTTCTAATTCCAACCGATCAACCAAAAACAAAATCCGTTTGGCGTTGCCGGTTTTTAAGAAAAGTTTTATCAAACCGGCGGAAACAAGCGTTTTGCCAGTTCCGGTTGCCATTTCAAAAAGATAACGGTCATTACCCTTTTCGGCCGAACTTTGCAAAGCATGAATTGCTGCAACTTGATAGGGCCTAAGAAATTTCAAATCCTGTTCTTTAATCAAATCCGCTCTTTGCGTTTCATTAGTCCAGCGAGGGTCTTTTTGATAATTTGAATTTTGTGTTTGGACAATATAATCGCTTTCAACTTTTTCCTCTGAAAAAGTGGAAAAACTCGGTTTGAAAGTTTCCAAATGTTTCAAAGATTCAAAAGTCGGAAAAGTAGTAATAATAGTAGGATTGCCTCTTTCCAAATCCCAAAAATAATGAAGGTTGCCGTTTGAAAGTATGATAAAGCGAACGTTTTGCGATTGAGCATAACGGCGAGCTTGTTCTTTGCCATCAAGCGGATCTTTGTCCTCCGATTTTGCCTCTAAAACTACAAATGGAAATCCTTTATCATCAAGCAATAAGAAGTCAACAAATCCCTTTTCGATTTTTTGAAAATCGTTACCAAATTCGTCTATGGCTTGCTTGGTGATTTTGGTATTATTTTCCAAAACAATGTTTGCCTTTCCGGTTTTGTCGTCAAAAAATTTCCAACCGGCATCTCGAAGCAATTCGTTGATTTTGATTCTAGCTTTAGCTTCTTTTTGCATAATTTTATTTGTTGACTAAATCATCAAGCGAAACGCCAAGAGCTTTGACCAATTTTTAAAACATATCAATTGAAGAATTGGGATACTTACCTAACTGAATTTTTATCACCGTATTATAAGCCGATTTAGAAAGTTAGAAAGCCGATCTTGTGACAAACCTTATAAATCATCTCTGCTCAAGCAGAAAAACAAAGCTCATAAAGTTCGCAATGTCTAACTTGGTCGGAGTGCTGGGAATCGAACCCAGACTACACGCTCCCAAAGCGCGCGTACTACCGCTATACTACACTCCGAAATGATTATCTATCTATTGAAATGGTGTCGCTATTCTGTGCTCCTTGCCTTATATCACAAAATTTTTATCAAAACAATAGCTTTCAATTGGAATCAAACTTGCTATTTCAACATTGCCAATTCAATCCAAACATCATCCGGCACAAAAAAATCCTTTCCTTTGGGACTCTCTCCTGGATAAATCCAAACTGAAATAATCATAATTTTACCCTTGCCTGCCAATTTTTCCGCCAACTTCCTAAATTTAACTTTTGAAGGCAAGTCATTTTGAAAATCGTCATTAACATCTGCTAAAGAGTCGCTACTTTTTTTTGAATTTTTATACATCACCCAAATTTCTCCTTTTTTAGGATCTTTTTTATTTTTCCGTCTCATCACCGCCACTGTTCCGGGTGCAATTCCTTCCTCTTTTCTATCAGGAAAACGAATAATCCGCTTAACCAGATTGGAACTAATTCCATATTGAAAAATTTTCCTCCGACTATGCATTGTCCAAAAATATTTGTGATCATTTTTGGGACCACTATCAAAATTACTCATCCGACTTCGAAATATTATTTTCGATTAATATCCAATAAAAAGAAAAAATGGTTAATAGTGATAAACTAATATAAATTACTTTCTGCACAAGTGGTGTATTCCAAATCACCATTGCAATGGTAACAATCAAACAAGGAATAATCAAACCGATCAAAAAACGACCGAATTTTTCGGCAAAAATCACTTCAGATTGCTTTTCAACGGAAATAAAAAATCTCAACAATAAAAATAAAAAAACCAAGACTAGCAAGACAATCGGATTTAGAAAATCACTGACAAAACCCGGCAAAATCGATTCGATCACCACTAAAGCCATATATTCTAAAACCAAAACCATGGTCAAATTTTCAAGCAAAAACAATGCTTTTGCTTTCATTTTAATTTTTCCCAAAAAATTTAATTCCATGCTTTTATTAATCAATCTGCTTTCGCAAAAATCTTTCTTTCACCGATAAAAGAAAATTGGATTTGATTATATTAAAACCTGAAAGTCTAACGGAAGTGTCAAGTGTTACATCCGCATTTTCAAAATTCCAGTCAGTTGGAACAGCGAAAAAATAATTCTTTCCGCTCATCACTTCCTGCGGATTAAACTGACAGTCAAAATCGACTGTCCCCAAAGCTACTTGGCAATTGCCGTTGTGTTTTATGCCATCAATTCGAACAACATTCGCTGCTGGCAACACTTTCTCCACCAAAGATCTGTCTTTTAGCGGTAAACGACTGCCATTCCAAATCAAATAAATTTTTCCCTCCAATTCTATCAGAGTTCCCTCGGGATGAGGAGACATATAATCTACGCTTTCTCCTCTTGGAAATTCCACTCCGTTTAATTGATCAAGAGGAACAATTTTTCCCCAATCAAAACCTAATTTCTCAAAAACTCGAGGTGAAACAAAAGTCCGAAGCATTCCATTGGAAAGAAAATAAACCGCTTCTTCATCCGCCACTAAAAGACCGCTTTTGGGAGATTTTCCATTCTCTGCTAAAAGATACTTGGCCAATTGCTCAGCAGAATCAATCTCTTCGCCTACCGGTAAAAGCGTCGCTTCATAGCCGGAAAAAGCTTCAATCAAAAAACTTTCCGCTGTTTTTTGTTTTAATTTGACGTTTAATTCTACCCGACTAAACTGATAATTTTTCATTACCGGCAAAATCAGATAACGCTTGCCATTAATTATTTTATCTTGAATTTTAATAGTGGCTTTTTCGGTTGGAAAAAGGAAATATTGAAAAACTGGAACAGCATTTTTCCAAAGAATAAAAATCGGTACCACTAAAGATAAAACAATCAACCAACTGTATTTGGAAATTTGTTCAGTTTTCAAATTCATAAATATAATTGGCATAAATAAAATAAAGCCCAAACATTCCAAAAAATATCATCGGCAAAACCAACCAACTAACCGTTGTCTCCAGAAGAAGGTTAAACAAAAGATGAATCGTCACCGGAATAATCCAAGCGCTCAAGAAAAAACCTATTTTTTTAATAAGCACTTTCTCCAAAAAAAATTTTGCCACTAAAAATCCCATCAAACCAGAATAAATAATATGGGCCGAGGTGGAAAGCAGAAATCTCAAAAGCGCCAAATGCAATAAACCGATCGCCGTAGCATCTCGAACAAAGTAGACGCCGTTTTCTGTCACTGCAAAAGCTAAACCGATGACAAAACCGGCAATCAATCCATCGTTGGTTTTTTCTAAGAGTTTCTTAAATCCTAAAACAAACAACAACGATCCTTTACTAGCCTCCTCAATTAAGGCCATACATCCGATGGTAAAAAAACTTGTTGAAATAATTGATTTATAATTGCTGGAAAGAAAACTTAAAGAATTAATCCAAAATCCATTCTGACTGCTTTCCAACCAAAAAAATTCCGCAATTGCCGCCGGGACAGCCGAAAAGACTCCATATAAAAAAAGCTTCATAATAAAATTACCGTCCCAACCTCGAAGCGCTTTGTAGACAAAAACAAAATAAAACCAGACAAAAACTGGAATCGCGCCAATCAATGCCGGAAAAATAATTGACCGATAAGAGATCATTCTTTGAAAAATTTATTTTGTTATTCCAACTCTTTAGCTTTAACTTTTATTTCCGATAAAATCTTCTCAAACAAAGATCGATCCTCAGTCAAAGTTTTTTTAGCTGCTTCCCGACCTTGACCCAATTTAGTTTCTCCATATTGATACCAAGAGCCAGCTTTCTTTATCACCCCAAAACGTGAGGCTAAATCAATCAAATCACCCTCCTGAGAAATTCCTTGGTTATACATCACATCAAACTCAGCTGTTTGAAATGGAGGAGCCACTTTATTTTTAACCACTTTAGCCTTGGTTCGATTGCCAATAATTTGTTCGTCCTTTTTGATCTGGGCGGTTCTACGAACTTCGATCCGAACTGAAGCATAAAATTTGAGTGCATTGCCACCCGTGGTAGTTTCCGGATTACCGAACACTACGCCAATTTTCATTCGAATCTGATTAATAAAAATAACAATCACATTACTTTTGGCCATAATCCCGGTTAATTTTCTTAAAGCCTGCGACATCAACCTGGCTTGCAACCCCATATGACTATCTCCCATATCCCCTTCAATTTCCGCTCTAGGAGTTAGAGCCGCCACCGAATCAACCACAATCACATCAACCGCATTAGAGCGAACCAAAGATTCAACAATTTCCAAAGCTTGCTCTCCATTATCAGGTTGAGAAATTAGAAGATCATCAATATTAACTCCGATTTTTTTGGCATAAGATGGATCCATTGCATGTTCAGCATCAATGAATGCCGCCATTCCTCCATCTTTTTGAGCATTGGCAATTACGTGAAGCGCCAAAGTGGTTTTACCCGAAGATTCAGGTCCATAAATTTCAATCACTCGACCTCTCGGCAAACCACCAATCCCTAAAGCCATATCCAAAGAAGGCGAGCCGGTTGAAATTGCCGCCACATCAACCTTTTTTATTTCACCCAAACGCATAATCGATCCATCACCAAATTTTTCTTTTATCTCACTCAAGACCTGACCAATTACTTTCTGCTTTCCTTCAGTTGCCTCCTTTTTCCCATTCTCTTTTTTCATTTTTTTAGATTGCTTATTTAAAAATTTAACTTTTACTTTTTGGTTAAATAACCCAAACATTTCAGATAATCCAGTATATCTTTAAAATCAAAAAAATCAAGCAACTAGTCATTTGAAATCCTGCCTTCTCGATTAAATTCCACGTCACGTTCCACTCCGGGCTGATCACCAATCGGTCCAAAATCCACCCCGTTAATTTTAACAAAAGTTTTATTGGCCTTACCGGAGGTAATCGACACTTTATCTTTCGCCTTGAAGATCTGACTTGAACCAGCCAACATGGTTGAACTTTGAGTTCTTTCTCCGTCAATTTTAATCAACACCCAAACCGGAAGTTCCTCTACTCTCACTTCAACCGTCATTTCTTCTGACTGATTTTGATTTTCATTTTCGATCGGTTGATCATTTATGTTTATATTTTCCTCATTGCTTTTTTCGTTTGCCACTCCGGCAATTGGGATTTGATCTTCAAAATCGGCAAAAACCTCAATCGTTCGTTCCGCTTCTTTTTTGAAACGATTGACTGATTTTATTTTAAAATTATTCATTCCCCGTTGCAAACTCAACTCTTCCTTAAAATTGCCTTCTTCATCAACATAGATTGGTTGATCATTGATGGTCACTTGACTTTCTCGATCGGTTATTCCCGAAACTTCTACCAATGCGCTGGAAGTACTTAAATTATCCGTCGGAGACAAAACCACTAATCTCGGTTGACGAGAGAACTCCCCCACCTGACGATAAAAATACCAAAAACCACCTAATACCAAAAAGAAAAAAGCCATAGCGGTAATCATTTTGGGAGAAATTGAAATCACCGGAAATTGCCAATTTTTTTTCTTTTTTTCAGCAGAGCAATTATTTTTTTCAATACTAATTCTCATTCCTTTCTCCCGTTGATAATGCCTAATCACTTCTTCCGGATCAATCCCCAAATATTGCGCATAGCTCCTTAAAAAACCTTTAACATAGACATCACAAGGCAAGTCATTGTAAAGACCTTTTTCAATCTTCTCCAGATAATCCAATTTTATTTTTGTCTCTTTGGCAATTTCTGCCAATGAAACATTTTCTTCCTCTCTAATGCGACGAAGTTTTTCACTTAAGGTAAATGATTTAATTTTTTTTCTGACAAAACCGACCATTTTTTTTTAAAGTATTTTTCTTGAGTTTGATTTATGTCTTTATTGTATCTTTGCTTCAATTTTTATTTGACTTTTACCAAAGATTGTCAAACCTCTTTCTAAAAATAGAATAGCTCAAATAAAACAAAATGCCAAATCGTTTAAAAACACATTCAACTTTCTTGTTTGTTTTTCTAAGAAGCCGGACTTTGTTCCGGTATTTTGTCAATATCAATTTCTTCAGCCGGCTCTTTGATTCTCAACACACCACCCCATTTTTTAATCCACCAAATAAAAAGATCTCTTTCCCAAAAAGCCAAAAGACACAATGGCAAAATATAAACTAAAAAAATTCCCAAAAAAATTGAAAATTTGTTCAAGAAAATTTGTAACCAAGAAATATCAAAAGAATAAAAAACCGAAAGCAACAAAACAATGATTAAGTAAATAGTTTGAAAAATTGAAAGTAATGCGACTGAACCGATTGTCACTAACGTTATTAATTTCAATAATTCCTTTTTGTTTGCTGCCATTAGATGATACGCAGCTTCAAAAGATTTTTTGACTGAAAAACCCGTCATCACCACAATAATTTCCGTAAAGTCACGAAGTGCTAAAGAAATGGTAATTAAAAACACCCAAGTCAAAAAGCAAACAGGAAAAACCGCCATTGCCCGGTCACTCAAACTCAAAAAAGAAAAAATTACAAAAGGGGAAAAAACAAAAACGGTTGCTAAAAAAAGAAACAGCCACAAAGTTAAATCCAATATTGCTATTTTTTTTGCCCAGCGCCTACCATATTCCCAAACCTCAGTAAATTTGGCCCTTCTTTTAGGTTTTTCTTGGTTCCAATTAATCGAATAGATCAACCCGCCTCGAGAAAAAATGGAAATCAACCACCAAATTGCAAATAACAAAAGGCCAAAAAAGATGGCTCCCAGAAAATATTTTTGATATTGTTCCAAAAAATTATTTATCTTCAAAATAGCTTCATCCATTGTTATCGAATTTTCCTCTTCTGCTTCTTCGACACCCAACACTCCAGAAAGCAATGATATTATTTTTCCAAAAGGAATAAAAAACGCCCAAAACCAAAACTTCTTGTTTTGAAAAACTCGCTTCAAAGCTAAAACGGAAATCTCAAGATAACCAAAATCTTCGGGATTTTTTTTCTCTATTGTTTGATCCATAAAAATGTTTTAATCAGAAAATTTTGTTCCATAAGTAATTTAACCACACTTTAAAAAAGTTTGCCACTTAAACAAGATTGTTCTACAATCAAATTCATCAGAAACATAATTTCCTAAGATCAATTCCAAATGAATAAACCTCGTATTTTTTCCGGCATTCAACCTTCCGGCAATCTGCATCTCGGTAACTATTTGGGCGCCATTCAAAATTGGGTCGCGCTCCAAGATAAATATGATTCGATTTTTTGCGTGGTTGATATGCATGCCATCACTGTCCCTCAAGATCCAAAATTGCTTAAGAAAAAAACTTTGGAAATCGCCAAAATTTATTTGGCCGCCGGTATCGACCCCAAAAAATGCGCCATTTTTGTTCAATCACATATCGCTGAACATGCTGAACTTTGCTGGATATTGAACACCATAACCTCAATTTCCGAATTAGAAAAAATGACTCAATTTAAAAGTAAATCAGGAACTCTGAAAGGAAAAGATATCCTCGAAATTATAGAAAAATACGGAAAGGAAAATTTGAATCAAAAAGTTAAGGAATTATATGGAATAAACTTCGACGAAAATAAAAGAATCGGCAAAATTTCAACTGACAATTCTTTTAATGAAACAAGCACTGGTCTTTTAGATTATCCCGTTTTGATGGCCGCTGATATTTTACTCTATGACACAGAAATAGTACCCGTCGGTAAAGATCAAAAACAACATATTGAACTTGCAAGAGATTTGGCAAAAAGATTTAATCAAAAATTTAAAAATTTGTTTGTTGTTCCAAGGGCTTATACTAAACCAGAAAGTGAAAATATTATGGGACTAGACAATCCAAATAAAAAAATGTCTAAATCGGCAACCAGTGAATATAATTATATTGCCTTAACCGATGATGCTGAAACCGTAAGAAGGAAAATTAAAAAAGCGGTAACTGATAGCGGCCATGAGATCGTTTACCGCGATGAAAAACCGGCGCTCAAAAATTTGATTAATATTTATAGCTTGTTAACCAATAAAAAACCTCAAACAATAGAAAAACTTTTTATCGGCAAAGGTTATGCCGATTTCAAAGCTGAATTGGCTGAAGTAATTATCAAATTCTTGCAGCCTCTTCAAAAAAGAATGGCCACTTTGACTGATGAAAAAGTTCTGGAAATTCTTCAAACTGGTGCCGACAAAGTTCGTCCCATCGCTCAAAAAAAATTAACTGAAGTTAAAAAAGCAGTCGGCTTTCTAATCTAGCAAAAAGTTAACCTTCACTTAGTTATGATTCAGTTTCAAGATTTGCCGACCAAAATCAACCCAATCGCTGTTTCATTTAATGGTTTTGATCTTCGTTGGTACTCAATCAGTTACCTATTAGTTTTTATCACTGTTGTTATTTTAATCTCTTTTCGAATCAAGAAAAATGATGCTCAAAAATATTTTAATCTAAATTTGTCATTTGACAGTCTATTGGAAATTTTGACTTGGTTGTTTTTCGGAGCCGTTTTAGGCGGAAGAATTTTTCACATTTTTTTAAATCTCAATTTCTATTTTCAAAACCCAATTCAAACCTTTAGTCCTTTTCAAAATAGTCAGTTTGTTGGTCTTTATGGAATGTCTTTTTTTGGCGGTCTGATTGGCGCCCTGCTTACCGGATATTGGCTTTGCCGAAAGAAAAAAATTTCATTCACTTCTTTGATTAATTTTCTCCTCCCGGCTTTTCCTCTTGGTTATTTTTGGGGACGAATAGGAAATTTTTTAAACGGCGAATTATACGGCAAAAAAACCGATCTGCCTTGGGCAATGAATTTTCCCACTGATCCGGAAAATCTTCCCCGCCATCCCAGTCAACTCTATGAAGCTTTTCTTGAAGGTATTGTAATCTTTCTGATCCTCTGGTCGATTCGCAACCACCCGAAATTGAAAAATCAAATCTTGCCATTATTTTTGATTCTCTATGGAATAATTCGTTTTGTAATGGAATTTTTTCGAGAAAATTTTGACGGCACTTATTTGGCTGGACTTTTAACTCAAGGCCAGCTATTATCAATCGTCACCTTATTATTTGGTTTATTTATACTAGGTTATCGTTATGAAAATACTGGCAGTGGAAACTTCTTGCGATGAAACTTCAATTGCTGTCATTTCAGCCGATCAAAAGTCAGGTAATTTTAAAATTCTCTCAAACATTGTTTCTTCTCAAATTGAAATCCATCAAAAATGGGGTGGCGTGGTTCCCAATTTAGCCGCCAGAGAACATTTGAAAAATTTGATGCCGGTTTTCAATCAAGCCTTAAAAGAAGCGAATACAAAAATTACCGATATCAATCTGATTGCTGTCACTCAAGGGCCAGGCTTGATTCCTGCCTTACTTTTAGGTATCAATCTTGCTAAAACCATCAGCTATTGTGAGAAAAAACCTTTAATGGGAATCCATCATCTTGCCGGCCATATTGCCACCAATTTTGCTCCAGACGGAAAAAGTGGCAATATTTTTGCCATCCAATACCCCGCTCTGGCCTTAGTGGTTTCCGGTGGACACACTCAACTAATTTTAATAAAGAAACCTGGCCATTTTAAAATCATCGGCCAAACCTTGGATGACGCTGTGGGCGAAGCTTTTGACAAGGTAGCTAAATTGCTCGAGCTCGGTTACCCCGGTGGTCCGATTGTTTCCCGACTTGCTGAATTGGCCATTGCTGATGAAAATAATAAATTCATTCTTCCTCGCCCACTGATCAATAAAAACAATTTTGATTTTTCTTTTTCTGGACTCAAAACCGCCGTTCTTTATCTTTGGAAAAAAATTGAAACTGATCAGGAACGACAAATGGAAAATAAAAAAAATATTTGCCAAAGTTTTCAAGTCGCTTGTATTGAAGTTTTAACCAAAAAAACCGTCAAAGCACTTCAAAAATATCGACCCAAGTCTTTTTTACTTGCCGGTGGAGTGGCAGCCAATTTAGCCTTGAGAAATTCCTTGGAGACTTCTATCAAAGAAAATTTCAATGATGAAATTAAAATTTACTTTCCTCCTCTGGCTCTTTGCGGTGACAACGCGGCTATGATTGGACTGGCTGCTTTAGAAAACTATTTAACTGGAAATTTCGATCAAAAAATACTGAATGAAAATTGGAAAAATCTTGAAGCTGATAGCAATTTAAACATAGAGGAATTATAGATAAATATAATACGGAAGATGAAAAATCGCAGACCAAAAGAAAAAGTCATCGTCATCACCGGTCCAACTTCCAGTGGAAAATCATCCCTGGCCGTAAAAATAGCCAAGAAATTCAATGGCGAGATTATTTCCGCCGATTCACGTCAGATTTATCAACATCTCAATCTTGGTTCGGGAAAAGTTGAAGGCAGTTGGAAAAAAGAAGAGAAAGAAAAAGTTTTTGTCTATCAAAATATTCCTCATCACCTAATTGATTTTTTGCCTCTTCAAAAAGACTATAATGTTGCCCATTTTCAAAGGGATTGTTTGCAAAAAATTGATGAAATTTCAAGAAGAAAAAAATTGCCAATTATTTGTGGCGGTACCGGTTTTTGGATTCGAGCCGTAGTTTACGATTTAAAACTTCCCAAGGTCAAACCTAATGAAAAATTAAGAAATCAATTGACAAAACTTTCCGCTAAAGATTTAACCGACAAACTAAAAACCATTGACCCCCTTCGAGCTGAAACTATCGACCAAAAAAATCCCGCCAGATTAATTCGGGCTATTGAAATTGCCACCGCTTTGGGAAAAGTTCCGCCATTGGACATTTTTACCGATCCTCAGAAAAGAACCGGCTATGATTTTTTGCAAGTTGCCCTGGTGGCTGAAAAACAAATTTTGGAAGAAAAAATAAAAAGAAGACTGAAGGAAAGATTCTTAGCTGGAATGATCGAAGAAGTAAAACAGTTAAACATTAGACAAAAACTATCTTTAGAAAAAATTCAATCTTTTGGTTTGGGCTATTTTTGGATTCCCCTTTTTCTTCAAGGAAAAATCAAGAAAACAGAACTTTTCGAGCAAGTTTTTATGGCTGAAAGAAATTATGCCAAACGTCAAATGACCTGGTTGAAAAAAAATCCCGATATCATTCAAGAATCAGATCCGAAAAAAATAATCTCTTTGGTTAAAAATTTTCTAGCAAAATAATTTCAGCTGGTTGTCATTTTAAATTGCCGTCTTATTCGAAAAACCAGTAGCAGAAAAAATAAATAATAGCCCCAAAACCATAAATTTCCCACGCTTTCAATTTGAATACTGGCAAAAGGAATATTTGCCAGTTTTTCCACTAAAAAAATTTCCAATTTCAACAGCGGAAAAACCACCAGTGCCAAAATTTTTCCCAAAAAAATTAATCCCACACTCGCCAAAAGAGCGCTCAAAAATCCCGCCAAAGTGATTAACGGAATTAAAGGCAACATTAATAAATTAGCCAAAAAAGAAATCAAGGAAAAACTCTCAAACTGATAGATTAGAATTCCCACCACTCCCAATTGGGCACACAGCGTGGTAAGCAAAACCGATTTGATTTCCAAAAAATCATTTTCAATTCTCAATTTTTCCGAAAGCGGACCATAAACTAAAGTTAGGCCTAAAGCCGCCAAAAAAGAAAGTTGAAAACCTGCATCAGCCAAAAGCAATGCCGGATTAAAAAACAACATCACTGCCGCCGCCAAGATAATTCCTCGAAAAGCATCGCTTAATCTTCCCAAATAAACCGCCCAAAGCAAAAAACTTCCCATCACTCCGGCTCTAACAGCCGATGTCGGCATTCCTACCAAAACTACAAAAAAGGAAACTGCCAAAATAGCTGGAAAAAAGGTTTTTTTTCGATCAAAACCTAAGAGAATCAAAAACCAAATAATCAAAGTTTGAATAATAGCAACATTGTAGCCACTAACCGCTACTGCGTGAGTCATTCCGACTGTTTGAAAATTATTTTTCGTCTCCTCGTCCAAACGATCATCACCACCCAAAACCAACCCACTCAAAAAAGCGCTTTCTGGCATCGGGTAAAGCCGATTAATTTCTCCTTCTAGAAATCGTTTAGTTTTCAAAGTTGCCAAAAAAATCTTGGTCCTGAAATATTTTTTAAAACCTATTGAGCTAATCTCATCTTTGGCAAGTTGGTTAAGTTTTTTCTCAAGAGTTATCTCCGGTTGGCGACAAACATAAAAAATTCCTTTACTTAAAAGATATCGCCGATAATCAAATTTCGGAGAAAAATTTTGAGGCACTTCAAAAAGACAAGCGAGATTGAGCACTTCCCCAACTTGATAATCAGGATAACTTTCAGCAAGAATCAACACTTTCTGCTGAGAATCAAACAAACTCCCAACAATTTTTCGGCCATTGTCCGTCAGCACCGTCTCATTTTCAACCACCACTTTTCCTTGAAAAAAATGTTTTTCAACTTGTTTCATTGCCATCAACTGATTTTGAGTTTGGAAAAAACCAAGTAGCAAAAAACCGTTGCAAATAAAAAAAAGAACGATCAACCGTCGATTAAAATTTAATCGCCAAAAGATCAAACAAATAAAAAATGACACAAACAAAACTCCAAACATTAATCGGTTATTTAATTGCCAGATATTGCCCAAACCAATTCCAACAATAAAAAAAGCCATCCCTCCCAAAAAAATATTTGCATTGGAAATCGATGGCTTTTTCACAATTTTCTTGCTATCAAAACTTAGTCTCCTTCCAATAAGACACTCAACCTAGCGAATTAATACTCGCTTTTAGCTCCTTTTTAGTTCCTATATAAAATTTTAAGTTTTATCAACTCTAGAAAAAAAAGTCGCGCGAAGATGATCCTTTGGCGATCCCTTCAAAATGTTCTTTTAATTTTTTTCGCAAACCCTCTTCAGCTCGCAAATCCAAACCCACTTTTTGAAAATCCCTATTGAATCTCTCAATCATCATTTTTTCCGCTTCTCCCCGTTTAACCGCTTCCAAATCGGCATTGCTTAATCTAATTTCAAATTTTTCTTGGCCAATCTGACGAAAAAGTGAATTTTCTCCCGGCGCCAAAATTATTCTTCGTTCCATAATTTTTAAATTAACAAATTATTTACATTAATTTATTTATAACACAAACACTAAACAATAAGCAAAAAATTAGACAATCGTCTTAGAAAATGCTAGACTGTTCTAGTAATAAGAAATTGATGGCAGATGATAATTCAAATCAATCAGCTATCGAAAAAGTTTTGGAAAAATAAAGAATTTAACTAAAAAACCATATGAATATCGTTTGGTACGGTCATTCTTGTTTTAAGATTCAAACCAAACCTTGGCGTAAATCCGAGGAAGTAACAATTTTCACTGATCCTTTTGACAAAGCGATTGGTATTCGACCCCCCCAAGGTAGCGCCGACATTGTTTCCGTTTCTCATTTTCACTACGATCACAACAATATCGATGCCATCAAAGGCGATCCGTTTGTTATTGACAGCCCGGGAGAATATGAAATTAAAGGCGTTCAAATTGAAGGAATCGATTCTTTTCATGATAAAGTTGAAGGCAAGGAAAAAGGGCGCAACACAATTTTCGTCATCGATAGCGAGGGAATCAGAGTTTGTCATCTTGGCGATTTGGGTCACGCTCTCAACCAAGAACAACTTGACCAAATCGGATCAGTTGATATCCTGTTGATTCCCGTCGGTGGCAAATACACCTTGGATGCGGATCTGGCAGAAAAAGTTTGTGGTCAAATCGAGCCTAAAATTATCATTCCAATGCACTTCAAAGTTGAAGGGTTAAAAATTGATTTGGATGATGAAAAAAAATTTCTTTCCGCCATGGGTAGCAAATTCGAAAACAACACTCCAAAATTAACACTTAAGGCCAAAGAGCTTGGAGAAATAGAAAGCAAAATTATTGTAATGAATATTAATGGAAACTAGAATATGAATTGGTATGAAAGAGTAATGGAAAAACCAAAAGCATATCGAAGAAAAGTGGCCTATTTCGTTGCTGTTTTTTTAGGAATTTTTTTCTTCTCAATCTGGATTATCCTCACTTCCTATTCAATCAAAAACACTTTCAAAAATCAGAACAATAACAATCTGCAGTACAAAGCTCTAGAAAGTCAAAGAACCAATCTTTCCAAACCATCAAGCAATAAAGAAATTACCAAATAATCAAATTTTTATTTTAAGCAATCAAATCTAATAATCTTTTTTCTTACTATGGAAAACCTTCAAAACACAGAAAATCTCGGCATTATCAAAAATCGACCAATCGTCAAGGAAATGGAAGAGTCATACCTCTCCTATGCAATGAGTGTCATTATTTCGCGAGCTTTGCCGGACGTGCGTGACGGACTTAAGCCTGTTCAACGGAGAATTTTGTATGCGATGTGGAATTTGGGCCTCAAACATAACGCCAAATTTAGAAAATCGGCCACCGTGGTTGGAGAAGTGTTGGGAAAATATCACCCACATGGCGACAGTGCTGTCTATGAAGCCATGGCTCGTATGGCTCAAGATTTCTCTCTTCGTTACCCATTGGTTAACGGCCAAGGAAATTTCGGATCAATGGATGGAGATCGACCAGCTGCTATGCGTTATACCGAAGCTAAACTTAACCCCATCGCCGAAGAGATGATTTTGGATATTGAAAAAGAAACTGTTGATTGGGTCGACAATTACGATGGCAGCCGCAAAGAACCATCATTTATGCCCGCCAAACTTCCTCAATTATTGCTTAACGGCGCTATGGGTATCGCCGTGGGAATGGCCACCAATATCCCCCCTCATAACTTAAGCGAACTAATCAATGGCATCGCTTTTTTGATTGACAACCCAGAAGCCTCCATTGAAGAACTAATGGAATTTATTAAAGGACCGGACTTTCCTACCGGTGGCTTTATTTATGACAAAAAAGCTATTTTAGAAGCTTACAGCGGAGGAAGAGGTGGAATTGTTACCCGTGCCAAAACCGAAATTGTTGAAAGAAAAAATGGTCAATTCGACATCATTATCACTGAAATGACCTATCAAACCAATAAGGCCTCCCTGATTCAAAAAATTGCTGAATTGGTCAAAAACGGCAAGCTTCAAGGTATCAAAGATTTGCGCGACGAATCAGATAAAGACGGCGTTCGAGTAGTTATTGAATTGAAAAAAGATGCTTTTCCCAAAAAAGTACTCAATCAGCTATACACTCTGACTGAACTTCAAAAAACTTTTCATCTCAATATGTTGGCTTTGGTTGATGGCATTGAGCCAAGAATTCTCAACCTCAAATCAGTTCTGGAATACTACATTGATCATCGAAAAAACATTATCACCCGTCGCACCCAATATGAATTGAGAAAGGCCAAAGAGCGAGCTCACATCCTCGAAGGCTTGAAAAAAGCACTTGATTATATTGATGAAGTAATCAAGACCATCAAGAAATCAACCAGCAAAGAAGACGCCCACCATAATTTGATGAAAAATTTTGGATTAAGTGATCTTCAGTCAACAGCTATTTTGGAAATGAAACTCCAAACTCTTTCCGGTTTGGAAAGAAAAAAAATCGAAGATGAATTAGAGGAAAAAAGAAAACTGATCAGTCACTTGGAATCAATCTTGAAAGATCCTAAAAAAGTTCTCTCTATTATCAAAGAAGATTTGGCTTATCTTGATGAGAAATACGGAGATGAAAGAAAAACCAAAGTGATTAAAAGCGCTTTGGGAGAATTTTCTCAAGAAGACTTAGTAGCTAATGAAGAGTCGATTATCAGCATCACCGAAGACGGTTATATAAAGAGACTTGAACCAAGCGAGTTTCGTCGTCAAAAACGAGGTGGCAAAGGAGTGATTGGATCCAACATTAAAGAAGGCGATGCTATTGATAAAGTGGTTTTTGCGATGACTCATGATAATTTATTGTTTTTTACCAACACCGGTAAAGTTTTTCAGATGAAAGCCTATGAATTGCCAGTTTCTTCCCGAACCTCAAAAGGTAATGCTATTGTTAATTTCCTCCAATTGGGACCGGACGAAAAAATCACCTCCATCCTAGCCATTGCGCCAAAATCAGAAGCCAAATACTTAGTGATGCAAACTCGACTGGGAACTATTAAAAAAACTCCCCTGAAAGAATTTGAAAACGTCCGTCGAAGCGGTCTCATTGCCATCAAACTTGATAACGGGGACAATCTTGGCTGGGTTGGAACTAGTACCGGTAACGATTCTATTATTTTAGTTACCGCCCAAGCCCAATCAATTCATTTCAAAGAAAAAAATGTCAGACCAATGGGTCGAAACGCCGCCGGAGTCCGCGGTATTAAATTAAAAAAAGATGATGAAGTAGTTGGTATGAATATCGTCAAATCTCCAATTGAAAAATCCCAATTATTGGTTATTAGCCAAAACGGTTATGGCAAACGAAGCGCTCTAACTTCATATAAAATTCAAACACGAGGCGGATCGGGAATTAAAACCGGCAAAATTACGGCTAAAACCGGCCAACTAATGTCCAGTCTGATACTTTCGCCTGAAGATCTTGAAGGTGATTTAGTAGTCAGCTCTGACAAAGGACAAATTATTCGCACTCCGGTTGGCAAAATTTCAATTCTTGGTCGCGCCACCCAAGGAGTAAGGATTATGCGTTTGAAGAACGGGGAAAAACTTTCCGCCGCCACCGTAGTTCAATAAATATCGTTCCACTTTCCAGTTTGTTCAAACATCCCGCTTGTGATATAATTCTATCCAACGGGATGTTTTTGTAAGTGAATTAAAAAAATATAAAATCAAATGAAAAAAAAATTATACTCTTTGAAAAAAATCTGTTCATTTTTTTTGTTGCTGGCAATTTCAATTGTCTTTTCCGGTTGTCTCCAACAAAATAAAAAAACTCTGCCCTACAAAATGACTTTGGAGGTTTGGGGTGTTTTTGACGATTCTGAATTTTTTCAAGAAATAAATGAAAAATACAAAAAACTAAATCCCCAGATTCAAGAAATAAAATACCGAAAAATTTCCGCCAACTCAGTTGAATATGAAAACGAATTATTTAATGCTATCGCCAGTGGCAAAGGGCCAGATATTTTTTTCTTTCATAATACTTGGCTGGAAAAACATGGCGAAAAAGTAGCAACCAAAGAAGATTCAAAAACTTACCTTGACACCTTTAAAGAAAATTTTGTCGATGTAGCACTGGCCGATTTTGTTAAAAATGGAGAAATTTATGCTATGCCTCTCTATTGTGATACCTTGGCTCTCTACTACAACAAGGAGTTGTTCAATCAAGCCGGCATCACCGCCGCTCCTCAAAACTGGAATGACTTAGTTAATGTTTCAAATAAAATAACTCAGCTTGATTCTTTCGGCAATATCTTGCGAAGTGGCGTCGCTTTGGGTAGATCAAAAGATCCGGGAGGCATCAATCGAGCAGCTGATATTCTTTCATTGCTAATGATGCAATCGGGTAATAAAATGATTGAAAATGGAGTTTCAACCATTCAAAATAATATCGGCACAAAAATGCTTGATTTTTACACTCAATTTTCCTCTCCTGACAGCCCCTCATACAGTTGGAATCCAAAAATGGAGTATTCCATTGACAGTTTCCGCTACGGAAAAACTGCCATGATGATAAACTATTCCTATTGGCGGGATCGACTCAAAAAAATGGATCCCAAATTGAAATTCGAAGTGGCAGCCGTTCCTCAATTTGACCAAAACAATAAAGTCAATTACGCTAATTACTGGGGATTGGCAGTTGCCAAAACCAAAATGCTTTATGATCCAGCCAAACCAGACGCTAAAATTAGCTACACCGAAAAAGATCGCCGGGCAGAAAGTTGGAAATATATCACCTACTTGACCACTACTGCCGGAAAATCTGCCGATTTTGATCCAACTGAAAACTATTTGACCAAATCAGGAAAACCACCGGCCAGAAGAGATTTAATTGACAAATTAGCTAATGACCCGGATTGGAAAGTTTTTGCCGCCGGAGCGCTGACAGCCCATTCATGGCCTCAACCGGATAGCAACGCCGTCAATGATATTTTAATGGAAGCCATTGATGATGTAGTTAGTGGCAGAATGGAATCTTTTGAATCACTTTCTTCGGCCGCTAATCGAATCAACGCCTTAATTCTAAAAAATAATCAAACAAGTCAATAATTGATTATGACTATTTCCCGATCAAAAATAAAAGTTTTGACTTTCCTTTTTTCGGCTCTTTTGCTAATTGGTTTTTCAGTCTCTGCTCAAGAATCGGATAATCCGCTTGTTCCTTGCACTGATGATTGCCACCTTTGCGATTTTATTGTCTTGGGATACCGAATTTATCAATATATTCTTTATATCTCATTCGCTACCGCCATGCTTCTGATAACTGTCGGCGGTATTTTATACATTACTTCAGTAGCTAATCCTGATTGGAAAAACACTGGCAAAAAACTGATCACCACTGCTATTATCGGCTTTACTATTTTGGTTTTTAGCTGGGTAATTGTTAATACCATTTTAATTTTTATGGGAGTTAGAGATGCTAACAATTGGTCAACTTTCACTTGTGGTAATTAATATTTGAAACAGGCTAATTAATCTCAAACTTAAGCTTATGAAAAAAATTTATCGCTTTTTTATTTTAGTCTTTTTTGCTTTTTCCCCTCTTTTTGCCTTGGCTGAAGGAGGATATTTTTACGAAAATCCAATCAAAGCTGAAGATTTTCCTTCTTTCATTGAGTCATTTCTTCTTTCAGTTCAAAGTTTAGTCGGTTATTTGACCGTTCTTGCTATGGTAATTTGTGGAGTTATTTATATCGTTTCCTTTGGTAGCAAATTGCAGACTTTGGCCAAAGAAGGATTCACCGCCGCTCTAATTGGATTTGCCATTGCAGTAGCCGCTCCAAGTATTCTTAATGAGATTAACAGTTTGGGCGATACTGGTGGAACTGAACCAAGCGCTAGCTCTTTTTCCGCTATTGCTACCAATCTAATGAATTCTGTTTTAGGAATTTTTGGTGTGATTGCAATGATCGGTTTTGTAGTCGGTGGTATTATGATGCTTGTTGGAAACAAGGAAAAGGGAAAGCAAATTGTGAAATATTCAATAATTGGAGTGGCTGTGGCCGGCGGTGGCTTGATTATCCTCAACCAAATTCTCTCTATCCTTTCCGCCAACTAGTCTTTGTCTGCTGTTTATTATTCGTAATGCTAAGCTATAAAAATATTGTAAATTTATTGGCAATTGACAATTTGACATCTATTCATTGAATCATTAAAGATTGATTTAAAATTGAAAATTCTAAATTTGAAATTTTCCATTATTCCTCACACCTGATTAATTTTTTATCTTGTACTGTTTTCTTTTAAGGCTTTATGCTTTAGCTAATTCGTTGTTATTAATCATATGCCTTCTCAAATTAAAAAGTTTACTATTTTTATCTCGCTGGTTTCAAGCCTTTTATTCTTCAAGTTTTCTTTGGCTAAAGAAATTGTTTTCAATAATTTTTTTGAAACTAACACTGACAGCGCCTCACTCCTCAATTCAATAATGAACTATGCTTTGAGTGTTGTTGGAATTTTAGCGGTCTTGGCGCTGGCTATAGCCGGCACACTCTATATTCTCGGTTCAATTGGCAATAAAGCTTTTATTGACAGTGCCAAAAAAATTTCCACCGGAGCAGTTATCGGTTTGATTATGGTAGGAATTGGACCAACTTTCATTACTGAAATTAAAAATGATATTCCGAGTGAGGCAACTTTGGCTCAAATTGCTTCCAATATGCTCACCACTGTCTTGTCAGTTTTTGGTATTATTGCTATAATCGGATTAGTGGTCAGTGGAATTTTCTTTATTGGTGGTGAAACTTTTGGAACCACTGATCGAGCCAAGGAAGGACTGAAATATTCAATTATTGGAATTATAGTGGCCGGTGGCAGTTTAATCTTGGTTAATTTTATCGCCGGAATTCTTGCTCCAACTGCTTCGATGTGATATCCCTCATTGCCTTTTATTGATTTTTATTGTATAATACGAATATAAAAATAAATTTAACCGTAGAAAGCGAGGTGAAACAATGAAAAAAATTCTATCATCTTTAGTTTTGTTTGCTCCAGCAATTGCGCTGGCTCAATGGGATCCTGGATTTGGACAAACTGAGTCTGGCTTGAATGGATCAACTGATCTCGGTCAAGTAATTGTCACCATCATTCAATACGGTCTGGGTATTATCAGTGGCGTAGCTGTTTTAATGTTCATCGTTGCCGGATTTATGTTTATTTTTGGTGCTGGAAACAACGACTTGCACACCAAAGCCAAAGGTATTCTTACTTGGGGAATTGTTGGTTTGGTTGTAGCAGTTATTGGCTACACCATAACCTATTTGGTTGATACTTTATTTGTTCAGAGTTAATCTTACTCAGAAAAAGTGCTTTTTCGAAAATAACCCTTGTCTTTTGATTGGGGTTATTTTTTTTATTTAAAAACCACTTTACTGCGCAACCTCTAATATGGTAAAATAAAAATGGTTAATTTTAGGTTTTAACTTTCTGATAACTTTCAAAAACTATCTTTATGTTTAAAAAAATCTCCCTAAAAAAATTCGCTTTCCTTCTTTCGCTATTATTTCCATTGATTTCAATGGCTCAGTTTGTTCAAGAAGCGCCGGTTGCCAAAGGAGAAATTCAAAAGAATTATTTCAACACTTATTCAAGTATTCTCTCTGTTATCTTGTCAATGGTTTTTATTGGCTCTTTTGTTGGTCTGTTTATCGGTGCTATTCGCCTGCTCTCGGCCGGTGGGAATGAAAAAGTTTTGTCTCAAGGAAGAGCTGCAGTTCTTTATTCAATTATCGCTTTCTTGGTTTCTCTTTTGGGATATGTTATACTGAATGTAATCAAACAATATCTGCTCTAAACAAAATGAAAAAAATAACAACAATTTTACCGGCCATTCTTTCTCTTTCAGTGACCGTTGTCTCTTTACCGGTCAAAGCCAATTGGAATGACGGATTAGAAGAAGCTTTAGTTGGTGGTTTGCCAGCCAACAACCCAGAAAGCATCATTACCAGTCTTCTAGAATATACCTTAAGTTTTTTGGCTGGTCTATTCGTCCTTTCTTTGATAATCTCCGGCATTATGTTGATTGTTTCCGGCGGTGGTGATTTGCAAAAAAAAGCCAAAAGTTGGATCGGTTATTCAATTACCGGCTTAGTCATTTCCCTTTCGGGCTATATCATTGTTAAGTTGGTCGATTTTATTCTTTGATTTGATTATTTTAAAAATTGTGAAAATTAAAAAAATAAAATCATCAATCATTTTTCTCGAAAAAAACTTCGCTACTGTTGTTTTTTTGTTGCTTATTCTTTTAAACTGTTTATGCATTTTCATTCCCAAAACAGTTTTCGCTGGACCTTACGATCAAGGGATTGAAGATGCTCAAAAAGTTGCCGAATTGCCTGATCCAGAATCTGAAAACAAAGTGCTAGCCATTTCACTTAATATTTTGGACAAACTAACTTTCTATCTGGCAATGCTTTTCGTGTTGACGATGGTCATTTCGGGAATAATGTTTATTCTCGGAGAAAATATCGGCCAAATTGAGAATGCCAAAAAGTGGCTTGTTTATTCGATTACCGGTTTGATCATTTCTCTCTGCGCTTATTCGATTGTCTTTTTTATTTCACGAATACTCTCCGGGGGATCAACGGAAATTATAGTGCCCTAATCAAAAAATAACCTTGACATTTCAGTCATTTTTCATTAGTTTGGAGAATATACAAAATAATCCAAAACACAATATTCTGATCAAACAAAAATTTAATTTTAAACTAGAAATTTGAATTAAAAACTAAATTTGAAATTTAAAATTTGATTTAAATTTAAAACTTAGCCTTTAAAATTTGTCATCTATGTTTCTTTTACCTAAAAAATCAATCTTGCCACCAATCAAATCCCGTTTCTTTTCTGGTTTGTTTTTGTTTATTTTTTGTTCTTTAATAAAAACTAATACAGTTTTAGCAGAAGGAACCACTGGCATAAAAACACCAGAAAACACCGGCCTGCCAAATTCAACCATCAAAGACATTCTCAGTTTTTTCCTCGATGAAGTAATCACGGTTTTTGTGGTTCTGGCGGTCATTGCCTTTGTCATCACCGGTATAATGTATTTGCTTTCTTTCAGCGGTCAATATGGAATGAATGAAAATGCCAAAAAATATTTTGGTCATTCAGTTATCGCGGTGCTCATCGTTGGCTCCGCCTACATCATCATCACAGTCATCAATGCCATCCTTTCTGCCAACTGGTAGAAAACATTGACTGGCTATTTTGTTGATTAAAAACAAATTGTTGCTTTTCATTTCGGACCCAAGTCCGATTTTTTTGTTTTTTATTTCAGGTTCACTTATGCCATATGAAAAAGTATAAAATATTTCATCTCAAAACCAAATTTTTCCAATAAAAAAGCCCTTGATCATTCTGATCTTGGGCTTTTTTGACCGTCCTCCGTTAGGTTAGGTTATTCTTTCGATATATAAGTGAGTGACATTATCATCTAAAAACTTGATGATGAAATAGCCACTCCTTTCTTTCATGTCTGACTTCACTCCGGATACTGATATTACATATCCATTGATCTGCCACGATCCCCCATTGTCATATATTTTGGCGATTTTACTGGAAAATTTAATCCTGTCGCCATTTTTCAATAACCCGTGCTGGAAAATAAACTTTCTCCAACCAGGTATTTCACATGGCACTTCTTGGAGTTCATACTTCACTCCAATCAGTGCATGCCTTTTCTTAAATTCCTCTTTCTGGCGGATTTTTTCCGCCTCAGCTTCAGCCTTAATTCTCCTAGCTTCCGCTTCGGCCTCATCCGCTTTGGCTTTGGCAGTTATGACGGCTAACTCTGCCGCCTTTTTTGCCTTCTCTATTGCCTCATCCGCCATTTTCTTATTTTCAGCAGCGGCTTGTTTTGCCACCTTTTCAGCTTCCAGTTTTTCATTTAACTCTTTTAGAGACAGCCCTTGCTTTGCCGCCTCTATTTCCCTTGTTAACTCTTCTGGGAGATCTCTTCCCGGATTTTCCTCTTGCCATTTATACGCCTTGGCTCGAGCAATTTTCTCGAGCTTTTGTCGTTGCTCAATTCTAAGCTTGTCGGTATCAAGAGCAAGCTTAGCTACGGGCGAAGAAATGGTCTTGTTTAATTTCTCCTTGAAGCGGAAATAATATTCCACTTGAGGAAAAATCGCCGAAATAAAAACGTAGGTCAACATCACAAACGCCACCGCTGTCATCAGACGGAAAAATAAAATCCCCCCTAAAGCACCAAGAAACAAACCAGCGGCAATCAGAAGAAAAGGAAAAACTATCGCCGCCAACCACCACTCTCTAAGCGGCAAAAATGGGATTAAAAGAAAATAACAGGAGATAAGAGAAAAAACCCCTCCTGTCAATTGCCAATACATTTTTGAAGCTGTATTGGGGGGCAGACCTTTCATTGACGGAGTAAAATGAAATAATTCAGCCAACTCCCCAACTCCAGCTATGGCTATTATTCTCCTGGGATTGAAAACCCAAATCCCATTGGCAATGAGAAAAACGATAGAAAAAAATAGAGTAATATGCCACCTGCCATTTGTTATCAGTTGCACCACCGAGATAAAAAAGGCGGAAAAAAGAAGAAATAACAAGCCGAATCCGATCGCTCTTAATTCAGCTTGTCCCATTGCCCTTATTGAGGAAAAAATTCTGCCAATTGAATTGAACATATCATACCTCCTTTTATCTCAAAAAGTTATCATCCTGATCCAAAACATTGGATTCAAAACTCTTTTTATTTTTCCCTGCCACGAAAGACTCTGAAAGTTATGGACAAATGCATCCATATTCAAGTCCCGTTGAAGATAGTAATCTTCCAAATCAGCAGCCGTATCAGCCATTTTTTTAAAAATGGTATCGTATTGCTGTTGGAACCATGGCCATCCTGTTGAAAAAAACCAATGTTTCAATTCATCAAGTGTTCCAAACGGAGCATCTTGCATCATGCCAGTGGCCATTATATACTGAATCATTTCAGCATCGGTATTACACTCCTCTGCTAATGACTCAAGAATTGTTTGACCGGAATGAACATAACCAGGATTAGGACTATATTTTACTGAAACAACTTTGCCATTGGCATCTAACTTTTCTCTTCTAATAAACATATTTCTGCCAACAGCATCGATAGCAACAATCAGCCTAAAATTTCTGATATACTTACTTCCATTTAATCTGTCATCTTTTTCCATTCTGTTCAAAACTTTCACAAACTGTTTCTTCTTCCCCCTCATGTCAGCCTTTGCCAAAATACCAGAAAAAATTGACTCATCATCCAATCCTTTTGGGATAAGCTTTTTCTGAAAAAATTCCTGGACCATTGGGTTACTCATTCCGCTTTTAAAGGCAGTCCAAATTTTGGTTAACCAGCGGAAAATAATCCCCTCAGCCAACATTTCTGAAACAAAATTTCCAATTGCCATGATAAACCTCCTCATCTATTCGATTTTTAAATAGCTCGCGGGAAAGACCATTTCTTTCCGCTCACTTGGAAGTTGACTTTTGCCAGTTATTTTCCCTCCTTGGGAAGTCTCAGAAGGAAAATATCCGAAAGCCCAATTTCAAGCGTTCGCAAAGAATTTTGCCCTCAAAATCTCAATTTTTAGCAAAATTTTGTCAAAAAAGACTCTTTTTATTTCAAGAGTCTATTATAGCATTTTTTGCCTTTTTTGTCAATGACTGTCAATAACTTCTGACAAAATTTACCATTAACCCTTATTTCCAATTTCATATCCAAATAATTAAATTATTTAAAATTGATCTAAAATTCTTCCTTCAAAATTGGAAATTTCCTATTATTCTTATTCTCTGATTCACCAATTGCCAGTAATTTAGTGACTATCTTTGTAGACTTTCCATTATTTCTCTTTTTCTCCTTTCCACCTCTACCCTCTTTGGTTTTGGTAAAAAGATCAACGCTTGATCACTATAGCGAATGTCCGCTCCCGATTTTGAAGTTTCCGGATTACGTCTGATTTTCCAAATCATCACTTTCTTGCAAAGTTTGTTTCCCAATTCAGCAAGTCCGATTTTTTCCAAAATCATCTCCAAAAACTCTTGGGTTTTGACTGTCAATTCAGTTGGTTTTGCCAATACAGATTGCAACACCACATGATCTTTTTCAAAATTCGGCTTAAAATTTTTCATCCAAGCTAAATTCAATAGCAAAAAACGATGAAAATATTTTTCTCCCAAGATCGGAAAAGAAAAGGCCACTTCACTGGCCGAAAAATCATTTTGTTCTTCCAACATCAAACCATCTTCAGTTAAAAAGTGATTGAGACAAAAACGATTGCGAACTTTTTCCCCACTCCGCCTTTTCATCACCAAACGCAAAATCAAATCAGTCAAAAACCGACCCAGCCAAATTCTTTTTTTGGCCAAAACAACAATCACATCCCAATCGCTATTAATATCCGCTTTTTTCATCGCCAACGCTCCGGTAACAAAAATTGCCCGCACAAAAGGAACCAAAGAAAGTAATCGCGCCCATTTTTTGAGTCGAAAAATTTTTACCGCCGAAATTTTTTGCTTTCGAATCCGCTCCGAAACCAGCTTGTTCATTTTGTGAAAAAAGAAAAAGCCTCGATTTTCAAAAATCAGGCCCTCCTCTTTTAAAATTAATAATTCTTTTTTCACTTCCCAAAGGGTACACCTGGCATTTTTATCGCCCAATAAATGCCGCCAAACTTCGAAAAAAGTCGGCGGAAAATCTTGGGCAAGAAAAAAAGCTAAAGTATTCAAAATGTTTAAACGAAGCGGAGACATAAATACAGATTATAAATAAAATTCCAATTTTCCATACTTTTAAATTAGGTCATTCGAAATTGATTCAAAATTCTAAATTTAAAATTCAAAATTGTTTATATACATATCGCGTTACAAGTTAGAAGCTCAACATCATACGCTTTACTAAGTTACTCTGCATTCCTAGATTCCCGCCTACCTGCCCAAAATGCTTTCACATGCCTGACTTGCTATGCAACGCAGCGGATAGGCAACAAATGCAAACAGGCGTGAGAATGACAGATAGAATGATGAGCTATTTGTTACTTTATAAATTTGACAAACTTTTTAATTCTTTCTCATTTCCATTCCCGTCGGAGTTTTGGCTTTGATTAGTTTCCTCGGTTCTCCTTCAAAAATCACCCGTCCACCTTTAGCGCCACCATCCGGACCCATTTCAATTACATAATCGCAAGCGCTAAGCACATCCAAATTATGTTCAATCACAAAAACGCTGTTGCCCTTCTCAACCAAAGCGGACAACACTTTCATCAAATTGGCTATATCCGCCATATGCAATCCAACCGTTGGCTCATCCAAAATATATAACGATCGACCGGCTGATTTGCGCGCCAATTCGGTTGCCAGTTTCACCCGTTGAGCTTCACCGCCTGACAACTGATCGGCACCTTGACCCAATTTAAGATAGCCCAATCCTACTTGGCAAAAAGTCTCCAGTTTATCTTTGATGCAACTATGCGCATGAAAAAAATCTCGCGCATACTCAATGTTCATATCCAATACATCAGAAATTGTCGCTCCATGATATTTGACTGATAACACTTTGGAATTATAACGCTTACCTCCACAATGACTGCAAACACTATAGAGATCATCCAAAAATTTCATATCCACTTTAATAATCCCTTCTCCCTGACAATATTCGCATCGTCCACCTTTCATATTGAAAGAAAAATGCCCGGGACGCAATGAAAGTTTTTTTGCTTCATCCGTTTCAGCAAAGATTTCTCGAATCAAAGTGAAAACTCCGCTATAAGTTGCCGGATTGGAACGGGTCATTCGACCCAATGGAGATTGATCAACTGCCACTAATTTGTTAATTTTTTCCCAGCCGGTGATTGATTGGCATTGACCCGGCTCCTCTAGCGCGCCATGAATCTTTTTTCTTAAATTTTTAGCCACCACATCTAACACCAGTGAGCTTTTGCCACTGCCACTGACTCCGGCAAATCCCACTAAGCGACCCAAAGGAATTTTTAAATCAACTTTTTTCAAATTGTGATGACTGGCTCCCTTGACAACCAAAAAATTCTTGGCCGAACCAAAAAATTTTCTTTTCAAACTAGATTTTTTCTTGCTTAAATATTTGCCAGTTGCGGTTGAAGATTTTTTAAGCGCTTCATAATTTCCTTCAAAAAGCACCATGCCTCCTTCTTTTCCGGCTCCGGGACCCATATCAATGATCCAATCCGCTGAGCGAAAGATTTGCTGATCATGTTCAACAATCAACAATGAATTTCCTCTACGTTTCAGTTCTTCGAAAATATTGATTAATTTTGAAACATCTCGGCTATGTAATCCAACTGTTGGTTCATCTAAAACATAGAGCACGCCGGAAAGTCCACTATAAATTTGCAAAGCAATTCTAATTCGCTGATATTCGCCTCCCGAAAGCGTGGCACAAGAACGATCTAAATTAAGATACCCTACCCCGCCTCTGATTAAATTGTTCAATCTTTCAATAATATCTTGAATAATTTTTCGAGCAGCCGGATCAATTGTTTTGTCCAACTTTAAATTTTCAGTGAAAAAATTTTTTAGATCATTTAATTCCATCGCCACTAATTTATCAATGCTGGTTCCCCAAAAAAGCACGTTGAGATACATATCCTTCAGTCTTCGACCCAAGCAAACCGGGCAAGTTTTTACTGAAAGATATTTCTCCACTTCATTACGACCTCCTTCACGAATCGCCGTTTGATATTTTCGTTCCAAATAGCCAGACAAACCATCGAATTTTATTTTCCTAATTCCTCGATCAGTTTCGATTTCCAATTCTTCATCAACTCCGAAAATTATTTTATCTAATTTTTCTTTTGGTAATTTTCTCACCTCACAGTTGATAGAAAATTTATATTTTTTAGCTAAAGCCATTATCACTTTTCCCCAAATTCCGTCCTCACCACCTCGACCACCCACTTTGAACCAAGGAGCAATTGCTCCTTCAGCTAAGGAAAGTTTTTTATTGGGAATCGATTTATCTAAATCCATCTGAGCAATTTCCCCCAAACCATCACATTTGGGACAAGCCCCTGCCGGTTGATTAAAAGAAAAATCACTGGCCGTAATGCTTTTAATTGAATAACAACCATCCGGACAAACATAATAATGGCTAAAAATAATTTCTCGAGTATGATCAATGATAATTTTTGCTTTTTTATCCCCAATTCTGGCCGCAGTAAAAATTGAATCAGCAATTCTTTCTCGATCGATCTTTTCTTTGGAAAGAGTCAATCGATCAACAACCGCTTCTACCGAAGTTTCCGGCGGATAATCATTAACTTTTTCCAAAGCGGCAATTGTTGTCATAATTTCCCCACCAATTCTTACTCGAGCATAACCAGCTGAATCGATAGACAGAAGTTTGGCTCGAAAATTATTTCCAGTTTTCCACTGTCCAGTAATTACTAAAAAAGCTCCAGCCGGTAATTGTTCCAGTTCTGCATAAACACTATCAAGACTTCTTTGAAACATTTCTTTGCCACAAACAACACAATGCGGCTTGCCATAATTGGCAAAAAGCAATCGCAAAAAATCATAAATATCAGTCACTGTTCCTACCGTTGAGCGCTTACTAATGACACCGCTTTTCTGACTTAAGGCAATTGCCGGAGGAAGATTTTCAATTTTTCTCACTTTGGGTTTTTTGATTCCTCCTAAAAAAAATCGGGCTTGACTGGAAAGATTTTCCGCATAACGACGATGTCCTTCAGCATATATCACATCAAAAGCCAAAGAACTCTTTCCGCTTCCCGAAGGGCCGGTTATCACCACAATCTGCTCTTTGGGAATCTCAATGTTCACATTTTTTAAATTGTTTTCTCTTGCACCTTCAACAATAATTGAACCGTGACTTCGCATTATTGATTTTAAAAAAATTAATTACAACAAATGATTGACTCGCTAGTGGTCAATAGTATCACAAATATTTAGACAGGTAAATAGGAACTATTGCAACAAAAAATCCTCACTAATTCGCAAGGATTTTTTGAAAAAAGAATTCAATGCTATAAAAACATTTACTTTCTTTTTTTAGTAGCCTTCTTTTTAGTCGCCTTCTTGGTGACTTTTTTCTTAGCTGCCTTTTTCTTTGCCATTGTAATCACCTCCCTTTCTAAGAATAATTTTTATTTTTTTTGAAATTTTTATTTTCAAAAACATTTCTGAGTTCATTATACAAAAAAATTTTTTTATTGCAAGAGTTTTGAAAATTTTCCACGCGCACAAGAAGAAAAAGATTTCACTTTGAGAAAAAAATCATCCGCTTCTTTTGTACCTTTTATTGGATAACCAAGTTTGATTAAAATTTTTTCCGCCAATGTTCTATCTCCTAAAAAATAAATCTTTCCACTTTGTTCAAACACTTCAACACCCAAAAAACCAGCTTTAATAAGAGCTTTTTTAATGGTTAAAGCACAACCTCCGCACTTGATATTAGCCACCTCAATCATCTGTTTGTTTTTCATTTTTTTTAAAAAACAATTAATTTTTAGAAACAAAAAAAATAAAAAATGTGATATAATGTCTTCATTAAATATTTTAGTGTAATACGTAAAAATTTATTTTTTATTTTGAAAAATTCAATTAAAGAAAAAAATAAAAAAATAAAAATTGTTTGGACCGGATTTTTTTGGCGAATATTTTTTTTAATCCTCGCCGTTTTTCTTTTCTATTTTTTTCGCATCGGCTGGAAAGTTTTCAATTTGGAAAAATTGATTCATCAAGAAATTTCTTCCGAAGAAAATAATAATCAAAAAGAATCGACTCTTATCCAAGCGGCAAAAAATATTTTTAAACCTGACCAGAAAATTATCCGCGGATACGAACGAGGAAGAATTAATATTTTACTTTTGGGTATGGGCGGTGAAGGACACAGCGGAAAAAACCTTACCGATACCATTATGCTCCTTTCTGTCAATCCTCAAACTCATCAAACCGCTTTTCTTTCCATTCCTCGTGATCTTTTGGTCTATATGAAAAAAGAAAAAATTACTACTAAAATAAATGCTGTTTACGCCTATGGAATTCAGAATCAAAAAAAAACACCAGCTGAGTCGCTTTTGCCACTCAAAGAAATAATCAGCGACATCACCGGCCAAGAAATTGATTATTATTTAGCTCTTGATTTTGAAGGTTTTGAAAAAATTATTGCCGACATTGGAGGTGTGGATGTGGAAGTAACCGATGATATCTATGACGATCGATATCCCGGTCCCAATTTTTCTTATGAAACATTTAAACTTTCTAAAGGCTTCCAACATCTTGACAGTCAAACTGCGCTCAAATATTGTCGAGTTCGCCACATTAGCGGCGGAGATTTTGGTCGAGCTGCTCGTCAACAGCAAGTTATCGCCTCGGTTAAAAACAAAATTTTTTCCACTAAAACTTTGCTTGATATTCCAAAAGTAGAAAAAATAATCAATGATTTGGGTGAACATCTTAAAACCGACCTGAAGTTTGAAGAAATTCCCGCTTTTATTTCTTTGGCTGAAAGTGCCAATGTTTACCAAGCTAGCAACAAAGTCCTTGATGCTTGGAGTAATGATTCATTATTAGCCTCCACACACGTTTCATTGGGAGGAGTAATGGCTTATGCGCTTATTCCTCGCAGTAAAAACTACTCTCAAATCAGAGAACTCAGCAAAAACATTTTTGATCTTAAAGTAATCGAGAGAAAAAAAGAAGAAATTGCCAAAGAATCAAGCTTTGTTGCAATTCTTTCACCCCCTTTTAAGAATATTTCTCGTATCGATGCCGTCTTTGATCATTGGGGGTATTCAAAATCAAAAACAGCCACCGACAAAGAACTCTACCAACTTTGCACGGAAAAAACTTTTCTTATGGCTCTATCGGAAAAATCGCAACTGTTTACACTCAGCGATTTAGCTGATAAAATTCAAGCAGAACTTTTGACCGACGAAAAAACCAGAATTGCTTTTAGAGAAAAATTTCCAAACGCCGATCTGGTTGTCTGTCTTTCAGAAAATGATGCCGATTATTTTCAATCATCTCTGGAAAATGAATCCGCTGAAAGTGAAGAATTAAAAAATCAAAGTATTATTGATCAAAACGGTAAAGTGCTTTTTAATTGAGTAAAAATGAAAGATAATTCAATAAAAAAATTCCTAATAGTTGGTCTTGGTAATCCGGAAAAAAAATTTAGTAACACTCGGCATAATATCGGTTTTTTGGCATTAGATGCTTGGGTCAAAAAATACTATCCGGAAAAAATTTTTTCTTCTGAAAAAAAAATCGACGGATTGCTTTTAAAAATTAAAATTCCCCAAGGTAAATTATTTCTTCTTAAGCCGGAAACTTTTATGAATCTATCAGGAATAGCAGTTCAAAAAACCATTGACTTTTACCAAATTCAAAAAGAAAATGTTTTGGTTATTTTTGATGATATCGATTTGTCTTTTGGTAAAATTCGTTTTAGTCAGAATGGCCGTTCAGGTGGACACAAAGGATTGCAATCAATTATAGATTTTTTGGAAACAACTGAGATTAACCGCTTAAAAATTGGAATTGACAATCGCTTAGCACCGATTTCAACTGAAAAATATGTATTGGAAAATTTTGATCAAAAAGAAAGGGAATATTTAGAAAAAATGATTTTTCCGGCTGTTATTGATGAGGTGGACAATTTTATTGCCAAAACAGGAAAAAGCAAAAAAACCATTAACTTGAAAATCAATAATTAAAAACTGTTAAAAAATAGTTTTTAAACAAAAAAGCGCTGTGCCGCCAGCAAAACCTGGTAAGGAGTAGGAGGGAGTACCTCACCAAATAGTTGCGGGCGACACAGCGCCTTCAAAATCTTCTACAATGTAGCGTCCAAGAACCTAGAAATCTTTAGAATACTAAATTATAAGGATTTGACTTTTTTTGTCAAGTCATAAGCAAAAAACAATGAAAAAGAAGAAACAAAAGAAAAAAAAAGAATTTCAAACAAAAAGCGATAGTCTAACAAAGAAAGAAGATTTTTCAACCACCTTAAACAAAAAAGAAGACAAATCAAAATGTTATCTTACATTGCTCTGGTTTTTTTTCCGAGAAAGAAAATCTGCAATTCTTTATTTTTCACTTATCACACTAATTTTCGCTTTAGCCGTAACTGTTAGATTCCATCAGCTTGATAACATTCCTCCCGGAATTCAATATGATGAAGCTTATAATGGTATAAATGCTTTGGGTGCAATTGAAACTTTTGATCAAATGACAAACGATTTGAAAAATAGCGGAATCAAAAAAGCTTTTGAGACTTTGTTAAATGGAAAAATTAAATGGTTTTATAAGGAAAATTTCGGTCGAGAAGCCTTGCATATAAACGTAATGGCTATTTTCATTAAATTCTTCGGCGCTGAAAGCTTTTCCCTTCGAATAGCCGGCGCGCTCTGGGGATCTATTACCGTTATCGCCTTTTTCTTCCTGCTTCGAACCCTTAACCTAAAAAAAGTAACTGCTCTAATGGGAACTTTTATGCTTGCCACTTCCTTTTGGCACATAAATTTTTCTCGCACCGCTTATCGAGCCATAATGGTACCAATGTTGATTACTCTTTCATTGCTCTTCTTTTTTCGAGGAATGAAAAAAAATAATCAGGCAGGTTATGGTTCGCTTATTCTTTCTGGATTGTTTTTAGGATTAGGTGCTCACACTTATATCGCCTTTCGAATTTTCCCCTTAGTTTTTATAATTTTAACCATTTTCCTTTTTTTTCTAAAACAAGATTTTCTGAAAAATTATTGGAAAAAGGCTTTGATTTTAATTTTTTCCGCTTTCGTCAGCGCCGCTCCTATGCTTTTTTACTTCTACAATAATCCTGATGATTTCAGTAAACGTAGTGGCGATGTTTCAATAATGAATCAACCCCAACCCATTCAAGCTCTGGCCAAAAGTCTTGCTTCCCATCTCGGAGCCTTTATTTTTTATGGCGACCCCAACCAACGTCACAACCATAATGCAATGCCTCTAATTCCGGCTGCTTGGATACCGCTCTTTCTCTTTGGCTTTTTCGTTTCTCTTAAAGAAATTATTTGGATGATTAAAAGCAAAATCGAGAAAAAACCAGTTTCACGTTTATTCTTGCCTTCATTGGTCGCTCAAAGTATTTTTTGGGTAATGATCTTGCCCGGTGTTTTAAGCATTGAAGGAATTCCTCATTCCTTAAGAATTATCGGCAGTATCATTGGAGTGATGATTCTTTGTGCGCTACCTTTTGAATATGTTTTTTGTCTTTTTAGTCGCTTGAAAAATTCAAAAAGGCTAGCGCTTAAACCTTGGCGTTGGAATATTTTGAAGTTAGCTTTTGCCGGTTTAATTTTAACTGCGATTTTAGGTGGATTTTTTCAATTGGGAATTTATTTTAATGTTTGGGCAAGTAATCAAAAAACTATTGATTCTTTTGAAAGAAAATTAGTAGATCTTGGAAGATTGGCTAAAGAATTACCTAGTAAAGAAACCAATATCATCATTACCGCTCCTCAAATTAGTATCAGTGATGATCATCGAAAATCCAGTTTAATTACCACTGAATATATTGGCTTTCCAGTTATTGAAAAATTTGTTTATTGGAAACCGGTTGATGCTCTTAGAGACACCACTTGCCAAAATGTGCTTTATATTTTTCAAGAGCCTGATCAATGGCTTTTGGAAAATTTTAAAAAGAAATGTCCTCTTCTAAAACAGGAAAAAATTATCTCCCCAAAAGGTCTTTATGGTTTTTGGGTGATGCGCTAGATTTTAATTATCTTTATTAAAACGCCATTCAAGTGAATGGCGTTTTAATATGAAACGATTATTCTTCCAAAGCTCTCTTTGATTTTTTTCTTTCCAGCTCTGTTAAATATTTTTTACGTAAACGAACACTCCTTGGTGTCACTTCAAGATATTCATCACTAGCCATAATTTCCATTCCTCGTTCAATAGTTAATCTAACCGGCGGAGTAAGTGCAATCGCCTCATCAGACCCTGAGGCTCTCATATTCGTTAATTGTTTATTTTTAGTTGGATTAACTGACAGATCATCTCCTTTGGAAGTGTTGCCAATTACCATTCCTTCGTAAACATCTTCTCCCGGACCGATATATAAAGTTCCCCGCTCTTGCAAATTAAATAAAGAAAACCCCAGCGCTTTGCCATTAGCCATCGAAATCATTGAACCTAAACTTCTCCGTTGAATTTCACCCACAAACGGTCGATAACCGATAACTCGAGTACAAAGAATTCCTTCACCTTTAGTGTCAACAACAAATTCTCCCCGATAACCCAAAAGCCCTCTGGTTGGTACTTCAAAGACCATTCTGATTTGACCAGAAGAATTTTTCATATCTTTCATTATACCCTTTCTTTTTCCCATTTTTTCCATTACCATTCCGGAATAAATTTCCGGAATATCTATTGTCACTTCTTCAAAAGGTTCCATCTTCACTCCATTAATTTGTTTGATAATCACTTTGGGCTGGGAAATTTGCACTTCAAATCCTTCCCGACGCATATTTTCCAATAAGATTGCCACGTGAAGTTCCCCACGACCATAAACTCGAAAAGCCTCCCCTTCAAAATCGATCTTTAATCCCACATTAACTTCTAATTCTTTTTCTAATCTTTCACGAAGTTGTTTATTAGTAACAAATTTTCCCTCTCTTCCTCCAAAAGGAGAGTTGTTAACCATAAAATCCAAAGAAATAGTTGGTTCATCAACTGAAATTGCTGGTAAAGAATCCTGATGTTGATCCTGACAAAGAGTCTCACCGATATCAATTTCAGAAAATCCAGCTACAATCACAATATCACCGGCCAATGCTTCATTGATTTCTACTCGCTCCATTCCCCTGAAGGAAAAAAGTTTTGTCACTCGACCGGTTTGAATACTGCCATCAAGTTTTTTAAGCACTAAATTATCTCCGGTTCTAATTCTTCCTTCATAAACCCGACCGATCGCCAATCGGCCCAAAAAGTTATCATAACCTAAGTTGAAAGGTTGAAATCGGAGTTGAGCATCCACTTCTGATTTGGCCGGTTTAACCTTTAATAAAATTGTATCTAAAAGTGGTTTTAGATCGTTTGACTGATCATTAAGATTTTCTTTGGCAATTCCCTGTTTTCCAATGGCATAAACCGTGGTGAAATCCAGCTGTTCATCTGAAGCTCCCAAATCCAAAAAAAGTTCAAATACCTGTTCACCGACCAAATCAGGATCGGCAGCCGGTTTATCAATTTTATTAATCACCACAATCGGTTTGAGTCCCAGCTCTAAAGATTTTTTTAAGACAAAACGAGTTTGAGGCATTGGACCTTCTTGTGCATCAACCACCAAAATCACGCTATCAATTGATCGCAATACCCGTTCCACCTCAGAGCCAAAATCAGCATGTCCCGGAGTGTCAACAATATTAATTTTGGTGTCACGATAAAAAACTGCGGCATTTTTCGAATAAATTGTGATGCCTCGTTCCTTTTCTAAATCATTTGAGTCGAGACTACTAGCCCCTTCTTCGACCATACCTGTTTGTCGCAAAATAGCATCGGTTAAAGTGGTCTTTCCGTGATCAACATGAGCAATGATGGCAATATTTCTAATTTCCATTATTATCAACTAGTTATCTGCTGTAAAATACAAACAAACAAGACAAAAGTTTGTCTTGTGTGGAGATTTTTAATATAAGTTCTCGGCACCAGATAATGATAGCAATCTTTGAAACAAATAGCAATAGCTTATTCGCATAATGTTTCAGCTGTTTGTCGTTTCCGATAAATAACCAAGATAGTCATCAATAACAAAACAGCCACAAAAATAAAAATTCCCGCATATTCAAGATAAGAAGAAACTTTTTCGGCAGCATAGCCGAAAAAATAACCTACAACTACCAAAAAAGCACTCCAAACAAGTCCTCCCAAAAAAGAATTGTAAATAAATTTTTTAAAAGGCATTCGAACCGCTCCGGCCAAAATAAAAGTGATAAACGCTAGGCCGGTTGTAATTTTAACTGAAAAAACAATTCTTGCACCAACATTCTTAAATTGATTTTCCAGTTTTCTAATAATTAATTTTCTAATCTTGAAAATCTTTTCCAGTTTTTCCAAAAAACTTCTTCCTCCAAAATAACCAATATAATACAAAATCACATCACCAATTACATCGCCGGCAACACTTAACCAATAAACAACAAAAAAATTGAAATACCCTAATGACGAAAGAAATGCCCCAGTAATCGTAGCAATTGGTCCTTCAATAATCATAGCCAAAAAAAGCACCGGATAGCCCCAGAAAGAAATCAAACTAACCAATTCATCATGGCTTAAGCCAAACATTTCTATTCTAATATTGTTAACTAATAACAACAATCAAGAGTATTCTATCACAATTAACAAAAAACTGCCAAAGAAATTTTATAAATATTTTCCATATTTTTCCGGTGGATAATAACAATGTGGATTGGGATATTCATCAGGATCGAGACAACATTCCATATCCAAATGCCGCTTTTTGTTGGTTTTGCTTTTACCTGGTTTATCATTTTTCTTATCGCAAACCATTCGGCCGTTTTCCATTTTATAAGAAACCGGAATTGGTGCCGAGGAAGTTGTTGATTTTGGTTTTAGCGGTGCCGGCTTGGGCCGAACAATTTGAATTAAATTAAATTTAGAAACACTGGCAAAAAATTCCGGCAAATAATTCCTTAGTTCTTCTGTTATATCACCAGCCAACCCCATTCCTTCCTTTAAACGAGGAGTGATGTTGTAGATATATTGATCACGAGTATTAGTGAAAAACATTGTAGCAGAAAAACATTTATCACCGATTGGCACATATATTTCCTCCGCCGGATAGTCTCCGGTCTCCAATAAATGTTGTTCCAAAGTGGCACACTCGGGTTGTTCAGCGATTATTTCCTCATTTTTCAATGCCGGAAATTCCTCTGTATTTTTCAGTTCTTTTACTTTGCTAACCGGATAGATAACGACATCAAAACCAACAAAAGGATTATCATCAGTTGTTTCTTTCAGTCGAAATTGGATCTGACTTTCCCAAAGCACTCCCGACGGAGCCCGTCTGATTGTTGGACCATTCCAGTTATTTGGATAACTAAGTTCAAAACCATACCATGTATTTTGATAAGGTGTCCAATTTTTTGTATCAATTTTGGCAATTGTTTCAGCCACCAACTCCGATTCAACAACCACCGGATCAATTGATTCTTCTCGAGTTGAATTTTCTCCTAAAACCAATTCTTCTTCCTTGGCTTTTTCAACCATTACCAATTGCTGTTTGTTTTTTTCAGTCCAATTTTGAAAACTCCAAAAACTGATCAACAAAAGAATCAATCCTGACAGAATTACTGCATCTCTTCCCAAATTTTTCTTGGAAAAGAAAACCACACAAAAAGATTTCCAACAACAACGCAACGCCCCCCTAGTTCGATTCAATGTGAATGCCATTGTTTTTATTCTTTCTTAACTTATTAAATTATTTCGATTTAGCTATATTCTCCACTTCTTGCCTTTATCTTCGAGTCGTTCAATTAAATATTTTGCCAAACAAAAAAGGAGATCCCTCTTTGCCTCCCCAAAATAAACCGGCCTCAAACCAAGTTATTTTATTTTTAGATTGTAAACATAAAAACCATCCCTATTTCATCCGTTTCATTGTATCACAAAATTTCAAATATTTAAAAACGCCATTTCCTTTTTTAGGAAACGGCGCTTTTGTTTGTTTTATTTCCTTGTCTAGTTAGAGGTTCGTTGACAAGGTTTGTTGTTGAAGAAAATTGAACGCACTTATTCCAGAAACCTTTTCAGTCTGTAACAATCTGTAGTTTAAAAACTCAACTCTCTTTTTCAAGTAAACAATTTCTTTTGAAAGAGAGAAATTTTCCTTTCCAAGTTTGAGTATTGTCTCTCTGAGTTTAAGAATACTTTCCTGACAAAAAGCCAACTCATCGAGACATTCACTTAACTCCTTTTTTATTTTACAACCATGGCAGTCTTCTTCCTGCCATTTTTTTTCAACATCTTGCCATGTCCTGATTCCATCATGAACAAGACATTCAAATGGCTCCTTTGTCCAACTGAGAGCACTTGGCATTACTTTGAAATAATGCATTATTTTGCTATCTCCATTGAGAGCAAGATAGTTTAGTCGATATAACCTTGCCAAACCCAAAATCGTTTTTTCTGCGCAAGGAAATCCTTTTTTTTCCAACACCTTTAAGCAATTGTTAATCGCTTGTTTATCCATTGAATAATCATCGCTCAGAAACTGAACTATAATTGCTCTTTTTATCAAGGTTTTCACTCTTTTTTTATTACCTTGATTTTTTGCCAAATAGCTTTCTGACAATTCAAAAAAATTTCTCGCCATTTTGATGTGTCCTTTCTTTTGTTGTCAATTTGCAATGGCACCCTATGTGCCAATAAACAAAATATTACTTAAAAATGATAAAATAAACTGATAAAAATGTCAACTACTAATGACAATTAACCAAAAATTCTTTTGATTTTCTCTGAAAAAATAAAAGAACAGTTATTTGAATTTTTTCTATTTGCAAAATTCCTATTTTGCAGTATGATTTTGGTAGCATTTAGCAAAGGGAGGGAAATAAATAACTAAAAGAAACTATGGCAAACAAAACAAGTAGTCAGACAGTAGCAGTTATTGGATTAGGCTATGTCGGTTTACCTTTAGCATTAAGGGCAGTAGAAAAAGGTTACCAAGTTTATGGTGTCGATTTGAACAAACAAAAGGTTGAAGCCATCAGAAAAGGAAAAAGCCCATTTAAAGAGGATTTTATCCAAGAACGAAAACAACTGCTACCAAAAATCAATACCACCACCAATCCGGCTGTTATCAAAAAAGCGGATATTGTTATCGTTTGTGTTCCCACTCCAGTCAATGAAAAGTTTTTCCCCATTCTCACTCCGGTTACCTCAGCCACTGAAATGATTGTTAAAAATCACAAACCCGGCCAATTGGTAATAATTGAATCGACTATCAATCCGGGAATCTGCGATGATGTGGTGATGCCAATTTTCACCAAATCAGGACTCAAAGAAGGTGTTGATTTTTTTCTTGGCCATTGCCCCGAGAGAATCGATCCGGGCAACAAAAAATGGAATGTTACCAACATTCCTCGAGTTTTGGGCGCTTCATCGTCCAAAGGCTTGGCAATTGCTCAAAAATTTTATGAATCAATTATTGATGCTCCAATTAAATTAATGGGTTCGATTATGGAAGCCGAAGCCTGCAAGGTAGTGGAAAATTCCTTTCGGGATATTAACATTGCCTTTGTTAATGAATTGGCAAAAAGTTTTGATAAAATGGGTATTGATGTGAAAAATGTGATTGATGGCGCCGCCACTAAGCCCTTTGCTTTTATGGCCCATTATCCCGGTCGAGGAGTAGGCGGTCACTGCATTCCAGTTGATCCATATTATCTCATTGAAAGAGCTAAGGAATCAGGTTTTGATCACAAATTTCTTCGAGTTGCCAGAGAAATCAATAACTCAATGCCAAATTACACAGTTGAAATTATGCAAGATCTCTTAAATAATCTCAAAATGCCAATGAAGGGCACTCGAATCGGAGTAATGGGCTTGTCTTATAAAGCCAATGTTGATGATTTACGCGAATCACCATCACTTAAAATCATTGAAGAACTAAAAAAGAAAGAAGCTACCATTATCCGCTATGACCCATTTATTAAATCAATGTCTGATGTAGCTGATCTAAAAACTTTTTTAAAAAAATGCCAAGCCATTATTTTAGTCACCGCTCACCAAGAATTTCTTGAGGTCGATCCTGAAGTTTATAAAAAAAATGGCATCAAAGCAATTGTCGATGGAATGAATTGTCTTGATAACAAAAAAATTAAAAAACTAGGCATTCGCTATCACGGAATCGGCAGAAAATAGTTTGCAAGGAAATAAATAAAATACCGCTGTTTAAAATAGCGGTACTTTTATTATGGCTCTAGCAAATAATAAATAATAGGCCAAAATTATAAAAACATATTTATTGCTGAGGAATATTTATTCCTTGTGGCAAAGAAGGCATGTTTTCAGGTAAATTGCCAGCAGGAACCAATCCCCCTTCCTCCGGCATATTCATATTTTTAAGTGATTCATTCATTTTATTCATATAGTCGCACTGATCAATAAAATTGATTTCAGTTGGAATAGAAAAATTTGCCCCACTGGTTGGATTGCATTTGACATCAACTGCATCATTAAACATTTTCTCTCCAGTTGGATCAATATCCTCCGGACTTTCAGGCGAGTTTTTGGCCATATCTTGAGCGCAATCCATTGTCATTTTTGTTCCTTGATTTTGCCCATCCATCCATGAATACATTGCCTCTCCATCAAAAACCATATATTGAGTCTTGCCAGCTACAGCCATTTCTGTCCGATATTTTTCTCCGCTAACATAGGTAGTGGTTTGCATTGTTTCACCGCCCGGATCTTTAATTGTATAAACACACTTCATTTCTTTTCCTGATGCCATTGCTTTTTTGATTGAGTCAATCATCTCTTCTCCGGAAGTTTTTTCACTGTCGTTTTTAGTTTGAATATTTTGAACATTTTGAGGTTGGTTATTGGAAACTTGATTGCCACAACCTGAAAAAAGAACTACTCCCAAAATAACGGCGATAACTTTCCACTTGCTCATTGATTTTGATGTTAATTATTAGATTAATTCCATTATTTTTTTATTTCAGAATAAATTTTTTATTCTTTTGCTTGTTAATTAATAACATATTTATTTAATTTATTCAACATTCTTAAAATGATTTTAACTATATCCTAGATTGGGGGTGATTTTATTTTAACATGGGCTACGCCTTTAAACGCACACACCAGCTACGCTGGTGGTTTATTCGGTTAACAAAAAACCCGGAAATAATTAAAAATTATTTCCGGGTAATTTTTCTTATTTGGGAATTAGATAGAAATAATTTATTCCATCATTTTCCCAACTTTTTATGAAAAGCTTCCTGTTTAATGATATAGATTTTATGGCTATATCATCAAACTGAGAAAACTTTATCAATCTTGTCTTTTTTTCATTTCCTATGAAAAATTCATTATCCTCCACCTCCCCAACTACATAACCTCTTAACATCCCTTTTGCAACACTACTACAGTTACCACAGTTTTTATAGAAAATGAAACTTCTTTCTGCTAAACTATAAGAAAAAGGCTTGTTGTTAATCCTCCCAAAAAGACTACTCGTCTCCTTCGAGAGACCTCCAAAGACGGCATCATAACTGCCTGATTCATCAGATAAAAAATAATAATCTTTTACCTGATGGGACATTAAATCGACTTCTATTACAGTTAAAAACTGTAAATTTAATTCTTCAAGATAAAAATAATTTTGAATGACACAATAAATCAAGTCATCCTTTATTAATAACCCTCCTTTTTCATAGTAAAAATCATTCTCTTTAGGAAGAAAAATTTCTTTTTCAATCACAAAAGATGAAGAAACGATCTGCAAAACCAGTTGATTATTAACAACATCAACATTAAGAAGATAAATTTTTTCTCCATCATCTTCTGCACCAATAATATATGGGTATGAATGATTACCTGAAATTTCTTTGGGTCCTTCTGTTTCATTAAACATAGCTGCCATGGTATAATTATAATTATGGACATCATAATTATACCCAACCAAAAACCCTGACTTGGTTATGAATTGCGGATAAAAATAGTTCTTTGTGCCATATTCTTTTACAATCGTAACTTTACTACCATCTTCCGTAACTTCACCAATAATTAAATGAAAAGTTTCAGGAAAGATAAAATCTAATCCGGCAAATCTTCCCCTGTCATCCAATCCGTCCGCTACTACTGCTAAATTTCCTTGAACATTAACAGCAACAGTATCAAATAACAAGTTGCCATTAATTGTCCTGCAATTTTTATCAAAACCAAAAACATCTAGATTGCCAATACCAAATAATACCCATACCACTACTACCAAAAAAAAATTTTTTCCTCTCATTGATTTTCTCCTTTCTCTTTCTACTTCTACTTGATTTTCAAGGTTCATTCTCCTGGCCTCTCCAGGAACGAACCGCCAATTCTATCATAAAGAAAAATTTTTGTCAAGCCCTTGTACAAGATGAATACATAGATGACAAGTGACTGGCTTGGATTGGGGTCTGATAATTCAAGGCTTGATGTGGCCGGTGGAAGTTGTATTCAATCAACCATTCCGTTAAATCTCAGTTAAATACTTCTGGATCAGAGCTGAAATTGCCTAAAGCAGCCAAGAATTCTTCTTGCAAGGTTCGATTAAATCTTTCACAAACAGTATAGTTCTAGCTCGAGAAAAGTAATGAGCTATTTGTAATTAATTACAAGTTTGTTCAAAGTGTTCTAGGAATTCAGATTCATTGTCTGTTTGCAGATTTGCAAGGTTTCCATCTAACAGATGATACAATCTTTGAAGAAAATCTTTGGAAGCTAGAGAACTGTGCTTTTGATACATTCTAGCATAAGCAATTTTAACGTGTTTATCTATGGCGGTTAAAATGTAACTTTTTGTCCATTCCAATAACAAACAATTGTGTCTAAACAAATTAGATGGCCATTTTTAAGTTTCTTCTTCAGTTCGATAATTCTTTTTTTCTTTGAGCTTTAGCCTTTTTTTCAAATAAATCAAAATAAACACAAAATAGAAAACGGAAGAAAACTTTTTTTCTTCCGTCTTTTTTGGCGCCATATCATAAAAAATATCGCGCTTTTAAACTGTTTTCCATGGCCTTCACGACAAGAAAAAAGCCATCGTCACCAATAGCTTCTGAGGACATCCGTTCTATTTCTTCTATCGTCAGCTTTTTTGCCTTTTTGGCGATTTTTCTTGCCAACCTCTTTTTTCTTATTTTTTCTTTCTCAAACTTTGAAACTTCCTCGATCTCTTTCATCTCTTTTCACCCTCCTTTTTCTAAATTAATTATCAAAGAACAACTCCCTTGACAATGAAACATTGAAGATTACAACATTTTTTTAAAAAAATCAACTTTTTTGTCAATAACTTTCTCATACGCCAGCAGATAGTCTTGAGCCATTTTTTCTGAAGAAAAATTGTTTTTCACATGCTCAAAACAAGCCTTTCTGTCAATTTTGTCAATTTCTTTTACTTTTTCAACCATTTCTTCTATGCTATCACAAATAAATCCTGTTTTTTTGTCAATTATAATTTCCGGCACAGATCCCCTTTTCAAAGCGATCACCGGCGTTCCGCAAACCATCGCCTCGGTAAAAAATAATCCAAAAGGCTCTTCCCATTGAATTGGAGCAATCAATGCCTTAGCTTTTCCTAAAAATTCCACTTTTTCGGTATGATTTATTTCTCCAATAAATTGAATTTGTTTTCCATCAATTAATGGCTTTACTTTGCTTTCAAAATATTCCCTATCCACCGTATCCACTTTCGCCGCCATTAGAAGTTTTATTCCCGCTTTTTTAGCAACTTCAATTGCTTGGACGGGTCCTTTTTCTGGAGACATTCTTCCCAAAAATGCAAAATAATCTTGAGGATTTTCATTAAATTTAAATTTTTCTACTTCAATTCCATTGTAAACATTGGCAACAAAATTCAATTGAGGCATTGGCTTTCTTTGGTTCAAACTGATGCTTATAAAATTAGCTTTAGCATAAGCCCCGTAAACTTTTTGTTGATATACAACATCAAGCGGACCATGAAGGGTTGTAACTACAGGAATTTTAGCAATCTCTTGAAAAGGCAACAATCGCCAACCAATATGATTATGAATTATATCAAAGTCATTTTTTTGCAAATAAGACAATACTTTTCCGATCCCCATATATTTCAAAGCATCTCTTATTCTCATATCTTGAGAATCAGGCAGTAAACGAATTGATTGAGAAAAAATTGGTTCTAATTTAGCGCTGGTTTTAGAGTCACCGGAAGCCAAAAGTGTTACTTCATGGCCATTTTTTACTAACTGCTCAACCAAATTATAAACCACTAATTCTGTTCCTCCATACTTTGCCGGCGGAACACTCTCCTCAAAAGGAGCCAACACAGCTATCTTCATTCTAACTTCTTATTAACTGATTAAAATATTTTTGATATTGTTCCGCTATCTTTTCCCATCTAAACTTTTCATTGATTCTTTTCAAACAATTTGATTTATAAAAAGCTTTCCCCTTGCTTAGGGTCATAATTATTTTTTCCGCTAGATCCTGATAACTTCGAGTTTTTGCCAAATGCCCTGTTTTTCCGTCTAAAACAGAAAATTGCAAACCTCCGGTCTTGGAAGCGACTACCGGTGTTCCACAAGCCATTGCCTCCAAAGGCACAATACCGAACGGCTCATAATAGGAAGGAACTACACAAACATCGGAAGCTGAATAATATTTATAAAGATATTTCTGTCTTTTTGCTCCTAAAAATGAAACCTTGTCTCTAATGCCCAATTCATCAGCGATATTTTTTAATCTTTTACATTCTGCCTCCTCCAATTTTTTTGTTGATTTACTTTTTCCTCCACCAATAATGTATAACTTTGAATCAGGATATTTCTTAACAACTTCCTTTAGAGCATAAAGCAAAGTTCCAATTCCTTTTCTCCATTCAATTCTCCCAACATAGAGAATAACTTTTTTCTCACTATCAAACTTTAAAAGCCTTCTAGCCTTTTTCTTTTCTATTGATTTGAATATTTTTGTGTCAACCCCAATGGTTATGTTGATTATCTTTTCTTCATCAATACCAAAAAGATTTTTGATAATTCTTTTTTCAACCGGACTGGTGGCGATTACTTTGTCCGCTTTCCAAGCAATTTCTTTTTCAGCCAACATTCTTCGCTTGAAAAATTCATTATCACTTCCTTGAGGTTTAAATTTTTTTAAAGTTTCAAATCTGATTTTGCCAATAGAATGATATACATGAACTAACGGTTTTTTGATAACTTGAGCAATTTTAAGCCCAATAATCCCCGAATACCAATAATTAGTGTGAATTAAATCGTATTGAATTTTCTCTTTGCTAATTCTTTTGAGAACATTTTCAGCAAATTCATCGACCAATTTTAAAAAATTATCCTTTGGAATGTATTTTTTAGGACCAGCCTTTACCCTGATAACTCTTAGGTTGTTGTTAAAATTGATAATTTCTTTTTTGTTTTTTCTGTCCCAGCGAGTATACACATCAACCGAAAGGCCAAGTTTGCATAAAAATTTAGCCAAATAAAAAACATAAATATTTTGCCCTCCCGCTTCTTTTGAACCAATTTCCACTAAAGGATCGGCATGGTCCGATATTAATAAAACACGCATAAATTATAATTACTAAAAAATTAATAATTCCACTTTTAATTAATTTCTATTAGTAAAATCGGATGGCAATTTATTCAAAAGTTTCAAACAATTTTAATGCTAATTATTCTTCTCGCAACTTTTGTAATATCATTTTTTATCTTTATCATTTCTCTGTAAATCAAAACATCCCACAATAAATCATTCTCTCGGAAAGCTATTTTTTAAACTGACTTTTTCCTTTATTTTAGTAAAAGAAACTTGCGATTTTTTAAAATCCACTAAAATTGAGTCTCCCTCAACAATCTGTCCGGACAGCATCTCCTTGGCCAATTTGTTTTCAATTTCGCTTTGAATTTTTCTTTTTAATTCCCGCGCGCCATATTCCGGCTGATAACCAATATCAACCAAATAATCAATAATCGCATCAGAAAAAATCAATTCTATTCCTTGACCCCGAGCGATACTCTTTACACGTTCAAGTTGCAAATTAACAATGAGTCGAATTTCCTTTTTGGTAAGAGCATGAAAAACAATGATTTCATCTATTCGATTAATAAATTCCGGCTTAAAATGCATCCGAAGTACCTCTGTCAATTCTTTTTTCAGCTCAGAATAAGATTTTGGATTTTTCGTTTTAAGATTGGCTTGAATAATACTTGAGCCCAGATTGCTTGTGGCAATGATAATAGTGTTGGTAAAGTCTACAACGCGACCTTTGCCATCTGTAAGACGCCCATCATCAAATACTTGAAGAAGGATATTGTGCACATCCGGATGAGCTTTTTCAATTTCATCTAAAAGAATCACTTGATGAGGACGTCGCCGAACCGTTTCTGTCAATTGACCACCTTCTTCATACCCAACATAACCAGGCGGTGCGCCAATTAAACGAGAGACTGAATGTCTTTCCATATATTCAGACATATCAATCCGCACCATTGCATCCTCATCGCCAAAAACAGTCCAAGCGAGAGCTTTGGCCAGTTCAGTCTTGCCAACTCCAGTAGGCCCTAAAAAGAGAAAATTAGCTATGGGTCGTCTCTGAGCGGAAAGACCAGCACGAGAACGACGAATTGCATCAGAAACAGCTACAATAGCCTCCTCTTGGCCGACAACACGCTCATGTAAACGACTTTCAAGTTTTAGCAATTTTTCTCTTTCTTCTTGAGTAAGTTCTTGTACTGGCACTCCAGTGATTTTTGAAACAACTTGTGCAATATGCTCCTTGGTTACTTCGGCAGTTGTAACCCCTTTCTCTTTCCTCCAAGAATTTTCTTTCTCGGCGCGTTCCTTTTCTAATTTCTTGATTTTTACTTCATGATCTTTAGCTTTATCAAACTGTTTATGAGATAAAGCTGATTCCCTTTCCCTTTTTAATCTTTCAATCTCTTGATCCATTAAACGCACTTCATTGGGTCGCGAAGTTAAACCAATTCGCACACGAGAAGCCGCCTGATCGATAAGATCAATCGCTTTATCCGGTAAAAAACGATTGGTAATATAACGATCAGACAATTCTGCGGCGGCCATAATCGCTTCATCAGTTATTTTCACTTTATGATGAGCTTCATATCGATCGCGAAGTCCATGAAGAATTTCTACGGTTTGCGGAACAGTGGGCTCAGACACAAACACGGGTTGAAAACGACGCTCAAGAGCCGCATCTTTTTCAATATATTTCTGATATTCGGAAAGTGTGGTTGCGCCAATAAGATGCATGTCGCCACGAGCTAAATGCGGTTTGATAACTTGAGAAATATCCAAACCTCCTTCTTCACCAGTTCCTCCGGCACCTATAATCGTATGAAATTCATCAATAAAAAGAATTAATTCTTCCTTGTGTTCAATAATCTCGTCAAGCACTTGTTTTAATCTTTCTTCAAATTCACCGCGAAACTTTGAACCAGCCACCATAGAATTTATATTTAGTTCAACCACCCGCTTGTTTTGAAGTGTTTCCGGCACATCATCACTCATAATCCTTTGCGCTAGACCTTCCACAATTGCCGTTTTACCAACGCCCGGTTCACCAATAAGAACTGGATTATTTTTTGTGCGACGAGAAAGTATTTCAATCACAGTTTCAATTTCATCCGATCGACCAATCACAGGATCAAGTTTTCCCGCCTTTGCCAGCTTTCCCAAATCACGTGAATATTTGTCCAGTTGGGGAGTTGTCGATTGAGTTTCAACCCTGCCTTCCTTAGCCCCCTTGCCAATCACTTTCACAATTTTCTGTCTAATACTTTCTGGCGTTAGACCATACTTACGAAGAAGATCTCCCGCTATCCCATCCTTTTCTTCAACCAAACCAGCCAAAAGATGTTCCGGCCCGATATAACCATGGCCTAATTCCTGACTCGCATGAAAAGCTAGTTCTAGAACATTTTTTATCCGAGGAGAAATGGCAAGGTTAACTATTTCTTCTTTTTCAACTTTTTGATTTCCCTGAGGTGAATTATATTCTATGTAGCCTCTTATGTCTTGATCGTTGATCTTAAACTGCTTGAAGATCTCTTTGACCACATCGTTATTGGAAAGAGCGTACAAAAGATGTTCAGTATCAACCTCTTTTCGTTTAAAATCAAGGGCAACTTTACCAGCTTCTTGGATAATTTCTTTGGTATTACTGGAAAAATACTGATCTATGTCTAAAGCTTCCCGATGGCGAGGGAATGGATAACCAATTTGAGACGAAAATTCATTAAAATCATCAAAATCAGAGAAAAAATCTTCAAAATGATCACCGGAAAAGATTCTTTCAATTGGCGATCTAGACTGTTGAGAACGAATCAGTTTTTGATAATCATAATTGCACAAATGTAAAATCCTCTGTTTTCCATTACGAAAAACAGCCACTTGCGTTGTTGCCGGTCGCTCGTTACAAATTTGACACAATCTTCTTGTCATATATTTTTATCTTTCAAAAAAATAACTTCCCACATTTTATGGTAAAATTTTAGCATTTTTTATTAAAACACGCAAAAATTACCAAGGAAAAAGAAAAAGTGATTATAAAATTATTTTTATTTTAATAAGTTTTCGATTGTAATTTCCTTTCCACTAAGAAGATTATCATAAACCTTCAAATCAAGGTCGCTAAAGGAAACAAAGTATACTTTTTCAATCTGGGGATGTTTTTCCTCTAAAAATTCTTTAACTGTTTCGATGGCTATCTTTGAAGCCTTTTCAATTGGATAACCAAATGCGCCTGTAGAAATATTTGGAAACGCAATTGTTTGGATGTCATATTTCATTGCGAGCACAAGACTATTCTTATAGCAACTAGCTAATAATTCAGCCCTCTTCCTTTTTCTTGCCCGTATATCGGCCCTACAGTGTGAATAATGTATTTAGCTGGCAAATTATATCCCTTTGTTATCTTTGCTTCACCTTTCATGCATCCTCCGAGCGTTTTACATTCTTCATATAATTCCTCCCCTGCCGCACGATGGAGAGCACCATCGACACCACCCCCGCCCAGAAGTGACTGATTTGCAGCATTGACGATTGCATCAACCTCTAATTTGGTTATATCACCTTTTATAGTAATAATTTCAGTTTTCATATTAATCAATTTAATGATAACTTAAATCAGTTTAAGCTTCTCTAACATTTTTATCAACAAAAACCTCTTCAATCTCTTCATTATATAGTTAATTTTTTTGGAATCATAAAATTTATTGCTACAACAATCCTAAATAATCCAACCCAATATACCCCACTTCCACATCAGTATTCTTTCCACTTTTGAGCAATTCTCTAAATTCTGAAAGTGGCATCAAAATAACTTCTGCAAATTCATTTTTTTCAAGATTTTGTTCGGCTACTTTTTCGCAATCTGTAATCACTACACAATATCTATTCATAGTTGAATAAGCACAGTCGTAAGCGGTAGCAACTAATTTAGCCTTACCTTTGTATCCAGTTTCTTCTAATAATTCCCTTTCAGCAGCCTGCTCTGGAGTTTCATAGGCATCAACATATCCACCTGGCAATTCATTCAATATCTCATTCGGACCTGGGCGAAATTGTTTCACTAATATCACTTGCTGGTCTTTGGTAAGAGCCAGAATTCCCGTAGCAGGTCCTTCTTTTTTCAAGTAAAAATCACTTTCTTTACCGTCGGGCATTTTATACATCACTTTTTCAATTTTTCGGCTGTATTTCTGGAAAGCAATTTCTCGTGATAATTCCTCCCATTTTTCAATTTTGTTTGGCATAAGATTGGTTTTAATAGTTGTTGATCTAAAACAGATAATACCCACATATTAATAAAAAGTAAAACGCCTAACTTCGTTTGAAATTAGAATCCATCAATTTTTTAACGCAAAAAACACCCTTTTGAGGTGTTTTTTGTTATAAAGTCATCACAACTTTTTGCGATTAGCCCTAAAGCCAAGCATACCTGTACAAAAGTATGACTACAGAATTTTTTGGCTCTGTTAAACCTAGACTTAACTCCGACTTAAAGTCAGAGACGACCGTCAGACAAATACCTATGTTTCAGATACCGCAGTATAATACTACATCTATCTATAACGAAACATATCTATGGTTTTGTCAAAATCTCCCTAGAAAGGAGGTGATCCATCCACAGCTTCCGCTACGGATGCCTTGTTACGACTTCACCCTTGTTACCGATCTTACCGTGGTACCCCCGAAGAGGCGCTTAAGGTACTACCGGCTCCTTTGGTGTGACGGGCGGTGAGTACAAGATCCGAGAACGTATTCACCCCGACATGGCTGATTCGGGATTACTAGCGATTCCGGCTTCATGAGGGCGAATTGCAGCCCTCAATCCGAACTGAGACTGGTTTTCTGGGATTGGCTCCGCGTTACCGCTTCGCGACCCATTGTGACCAGCCATTGTAGCACGTGTGTAGCCCAAGGCGTCAAGGGCCATGCTGATTTGACGTCATCCCCACCTTCCTCCCCGCACCAAACGCGCTTCACTTCATTTTATGCTAATTCTAAATTTGAAATTTAAAATTGCACTCGAAGTGCGCTTAGTGCGGGGCAGTCCCGTGTGACACTTGTAACACACAGTAAGGGTTGCGCTCGTTACCCAACTTAATGGAACACCCTACGGCACGAGCTGACGACAACCATGCAACACCTGTCCAGCACCCTCGAAGGCTTCCGACGTTTCTGCCGGAATGCAGCTGGATTTCTAGCCTTGGTAAGGTTCCTCGCTTATCGTCGAATTAAACCACATGCTCCACCGCTTGTGCGGATCCCCGTCTATCCCTTTGAGTTTTAGCCTTGCGGCCGTACTTCCCAGGCGGCACATTTAACGCGTTAGCTTAGACACTGAAAGGGTCGAAACTCCCAATGTCGAATGTGCAACGTTTAGGGCGTGGACTACTGGGGTATCTAATCCCATTCGCTACCCACGCTTTCGTGGCTCAGTGTCAAGCAAGGCCCAGCTGACTGCCTTCGCCTTTGGTGTTCCCCATGATATCAATGCATTTTACTGCTACACCATGAGTTCCGTCAGCCTCTACCTGCTTCTAGAAATAACGTTTCAAGTGCAGCCACCGAGTTGAGCTCGATGATTTAACACCTGACTATTATTCCCACCTACCCACTCTTTACGCCCAATAAATCCGGATAACGCTTGAGGTCTCTGTATTACCGCTGCTGCTGGCACAGAGTTAGCAACCTCTTATTCCTATCATACCGTCAATCCGCACACAACACAGAAGTCCCAAAAAATTGGAAATTCTGTGCCATGTACGGCTTCTTCTGATAGAAAAGGAGTTTACGACCCGAGGGCCTTCATCCTCCACGCGACGTCGCTCGGTCAGGCTTTCGCCCATTGCCGAAGATTCTCGACTGCAGCCACCCGTAGGTGTTTGGACAGTGTCTCAGTTCCAATGTTGGGGGTCACGCTCTCACGCCCCCTACCCGTCATTGCCTTGGTAAGCCATTACCTTACCAACTAGCTGATAGGACGCAGGCTGCTCCTTGTGCGAACTCGATTGCTCGAGACTTTACTCCGAAGAGACCATCGTGTATTATCTCGCCTTTCGGCGAATTATTCACGACACAAGGGTACATTCCTACGCATTACTAACCCGTCTGCCATGGGTCTAAACCCATTCGACTTGCATGCCTTATCCACGTCGCCAGCGTTCATCCTGAGCCAGGGTCAAACTCTCATATAAAATAGTCATCAAAGACGACTAAATATAAAAAGAATTTTTAGCTCTTTTAATTGACTCATTAGCTGATCTTTTGGTTGGCTATGTTACTAGCCCGCCAATCGATCAACCTGGACTAACCGCAAAAAATTGTGATTTATCTTACTTCTATCCAATATTGCTATGTTTGCTATTTGATTTTCAAAGTTCAGTTTTAGTGGTCGTTTCCTAAAAACAACCACTTCCAGTTTCAATTGATTTAAAACCGAAAGTGGTTGCTCTCAAAAAAGAATGAGAAACAAAAAATTTCAAATTATTTCAATTGCTTTGTTTGAAATAAATAATAATTAACCCCCACAATGAACAATTTATTTCAAAGTTCACTGTGAAAAATAGCAGAAAAAAAAATTCTTGTCAAGAGCAATTGTTCTTGGAATAAGAATTTTATTTGTCACCAACAATTATAACAATATCAGCCGAAAAATCACTTTCTTTAGCTGGAAATTTTTCTGTTTCAATCTTACCCCCAGCTAAATTTGCAATCTCGCTCAATACTTCATCGCTAACTCCAGATAAATTATAAACTAAAGTTTGTTGATAATTACCTTTAGCATTTCCAACTTCGACAATTTCGGTTTTAACTCCCTCAAATTTAGTGATAATATCGGCCAAATTACCAGCTAAACCTTTTTTATTAGTGCCATTGAGTACTACTATTTTAATAGGCTCTTTTATTTGTTCATTTTCATCTAAAATTTCTTCTCCTATCGATTCTTCATTTTCGTTAATTGACTGCTCTTTAACTTTTACCGAAAAAAAATCACTGCTACTTAATGATAAAATATCTATAACCTTACCAATTGACGGCCGAAAAATTATTAATTTATTATTTTCTGCAAAAAACAAAAGTTTATCACCGGTTTCAATTTCTGCTCCAAATTCTTCGGCCAAAAAATTGTCTCGATTGACAACGGTTTCTAATTTTGGCTTTTCATTTGTCGGTAATTCAACGGCTATTGAAATTTTTTCTACTAGCTTCTCAGTTTCGTCTTTTTCATCATCAGTAATCATTGTTTTTGTCAAACGGTTTAACCAATGAGGGTTTGAAAAAAATAATGATCCAGCACCAATCAATACCAAAAATAAAAACAAACCAACCGCTAAAAACTTCCATTTTCTAACAAAAAAACCTCTCTTTCCATCCTTGATTAATTTCTCCGAATCAATTGAAATTTTTTCTTTTTTATTTTTCTTTTTTTGCTCTGAAAAATCAACTTTCTCCGCTATTTTTTCGTTATTAGTCCTATTTCCACTGAGAAAAAAATCCTTTATCGGATCCGTTTTTTTAAAGCGACGTCTTGTTTTTTTTCTTTTTTCTACTGTTTTTTCTACTTTTATTTTTGACATTTTAAAAAAAGATCAGCTTTTTTCTCTTAAAACCATTAATATTCTATCACAATTAGTGATTTTTGTCATTAATCGTTTCAGAAAGTTTTTAAAAATAAATGTTTTATTTGAATAAAAGTGATCAACAAAAATTTAATCAGTTAGTTTTTGAGATCTTTTTTTCGTTTAGGTATAAGGTGTGATGCACCTCTATTGAAGTAATTTAAAATGTGGGCCGGGAGGGATTCGAACCCCCGTAGCCTTACGGCGGATGAAATCTAATCGATTCCATCTTACAGTCAGGTGTGATGCACCTTTATTGAAGTAATTTAAAATGTGGGCCGGGAGGGATTCGAACCCCCGTAGCCTTACGGCGCCTGATTTACAGTCAGGTGCGATTGACCACTCCGCCACCGACCCATTCCCCATTTATTAAACTCTAAGAATTTATCATTAAACAACAAAAAACTCAAATTTTTGAGCCGTTGCGCGGGATTGAACCGCGGACCCCGTCCTTACCATGGACGTGCTCTACCAACTGAGCTACAACGGCAAAAAACCTTTAACCTACCGCCTAATTTAGATAATTCGATACTCTATTTTCTTTCTAACCAACTAAATATCCCCGAGACGAGAACAAGACTAAAGCTCGTAACCTACCGCTTAATTTAGATGATTCGGTTGCTCTGTTTCCTTTCTAATCAACCAAATATCTCCGAGCCGAGAACGAGACTTGAACTCGTAGCCTACCGCTTACAAGGCGGTTGCTCTACCGTTGAGCTATCTCGGCAAATACATTTATTATCTAGTAAAAAATCACCAACTATCAGGAAAACAAACTTTTAAAAATTAAATCACCCCAAGCCACAAAAAATCTTTTTCGAAAATAACACAAATTCCTACCAAATTCAAGAAAAACTATTTTCTCTTAATCCTCCTTAAAAGTTTTATTTTCTCTAATTTCCGACTAGCATCAGCATCCCGAAGTTTCATTTTTAACACCTGATTAAAACACTCGCTCGCATCTTGATAATTTTCCATTTTTATGTAAAGTTCACCTAATTGACGATAGTTTTCAGGATCTTTTGGATTCATTGCCACTTTTTGTAAGATTTTTTTCTCTAAAATTTTTCGATCAATACCCAAATCTTCGTCTAAGTCTTGTCCGATAATATTATTTTTTTTGATTCGCACCACTTCTCGAATTAATTTATTGTCCTTCATTTCCGGACTTTCAAATTCAATCACTTGCCCAATTCCATCAGAGAATTTTTCTTCAACCACCGTCACTTTTTCTTCAAAAACATTTTCCTTTTCATTATCTTTTACCAAGTAATCACTTTTTGTTTCTTTTTTGCCAAAAAAACCTAAAATCTTATTGGTCCAAATTCGTTTTTCTTTCAATTGATGATCTGTCTCGGGTTTTATCGTTCGATCCAATTCATCTTCCTCCACTTCTTTATCTTCAATAAATTCCGTCACTTGATCCGTTTCATACTGTTGTTCTTGAATACTTTCCCTTGAAACATAGTTATCCTCGGAATAATCAGCTTTTGACGACTCATTTTTTTCTTCAACTATAACCTCTTCGGAAATAAACTCCTCATTGGTTGGTTGAAAATGTCTTTCAATATTATCCATTTGAACTCGTTTTTGGTTTGACTGAGCCAAGTTGTCGTTGACTACGGTATCTAAAGTTTTTTGTTCTTCTTTGATTAATTCTTCCTTAACCTCAAAATCAATTTCGCTCTCACTTTTCAATTCACTTTTCTTTTTTTTCAATTTAATCAACCAAAAATGAACCAGATGTAGCAAATTTTTGCTTTTCTTTACAACAACTTCAGCTAGAAAAATAAAAAATCTTTTAACTGCTGATAAAACTGATTGAAAAAATTTTTTCAAAAAGCCACTGGATTGAATAGTCTTTTTTTTCTCCATCAATCGCATCCTAATATCCGGAAGATGTTTTCCGATAATATAAACAATCACTCCCAAACTAACAAATATAATTATAGGAAAAATAAGTTTTATCACTTTTTTTATTTATAAAAATATTATTTCTAAAAAACTTTCGGTTATTTACTGACAATTCACTTTTTATTTTTTTCATCCCACTTGATTACCACCATTGTGCCATCATCTTTTTCCACCCTAACATTTCGATTAAGCGCGTTTATTTCAATTACTCGACCTCTAATACCATCTCGATCAATTTGATCGCCTTTTTGCGGAAGATCTTTAATCATTTCTTCATATTGTTCCGCTTCAAAAGCTAAGCAGCACATCAATCGTCCGCAAACCCCGCTTAATCTCTCTAAACCTCGATGAGAAATTAATTGACAACGAGCCATATCAGTAGAAATACTTTTAAGTATCCCGGGAAATTTTTTGCAACAAAGCTCCCTGCCACAACAACCGTAGCCACCCAACCGTCGACACTCATCCCGACTACCAATTTGTTGAAATCTGACAGTTTTCTGATGTTGAGTGGAAAGAGTTCTCACCAATTCCCGAAAATCTATTCGTCCTTCAGCAATAAAAGAAACCACATAGCAACTACCGCTCAAATCAAAATTAACCTCCACTATTTTCATTGGTAGTTCCAATTTTCTCGACTCTCGCTTTACTTCTATTAAAAACTTTCTTTCTTTATCTTTATTTCCCAATACAATCTGAAAATCCTGAGCGGTTGCTTTTCGCAAAACTGTTCCAGCCGATTCTTCGTTTTCAATATTTTTTTCAACCACCAATACCTTAGCAATAAAAAGACCTCCCCAAACATGATCGGCAACAACCTGGTCACCTGGTTTGAGATCTTTTATTGAATTATAAACATTTTTGGGTTGTTCCCAATCAAAGAAGCGAACAATCATTATTGTAAAACAGTCTGAATCTTTTTAAAGTTGAGCTTTAAAAAACTCTCCCACTTGGATATTTTCACCAATCTTGGCAATTTTCTCCTTGATATAATCCTCCACAGTAATCTCGGGATTTTTAACAAATGCCTGGCTAAGCAAAGCTCTCTCTTTTCTAAACTTATCTTCTTTTCCTTTAATTATTTTCTGTTTTAGTTCTTCCGGTTTATTTTCTTTTTTTAATTCTTCCAGCCAATTTTCCTTTTGTTCATCAACTTCTTTTTGGGAAATATCTTCCGGTCGAATAGCTTTGGGATTCATAGCAGCCACTTGCATTGCCAAGTCTTTCGCCAAACCAAGAAATTCTTCATTTTTGGCCACAAAATCAGTTTCACAATAAAGTTTCACAACGGAAACAATTTTTCCATTGGAATGGAGATAAACGCCAATCGTTCCTTCTTTAGTTTCTCGATCGGCTTTTTTACCAGCCTTTTCCAATCCCTTTTTTCTCAAAATTTGAATGGCCTTGTTTTCATCGCCTAAAGCTTCATCCAAAGCTTTCTTAATATCAACAACACCGGCACCGGTTAATTCTCTAATTTTTTTTATTTTTTCCATCATTTGATTTTCAAAATTACTACTGTTTAAAAAATTTTCATCAAATCAACTTGGGATCAAGCCTTTTTCTCAGTCACTAAATTTTTGGCGCTTTCCGCTTCAAGCATGCTCTTGAGAAAAACACCTAAGATATATTTCAAAGAAGAAAGCGCATCATCGTTGGCAGGAATCGGATAGTCAACCAAATTAGGATCGCCATTGGTGTCAACCAGACCAACTACTTTGATTCCTAATTTATGAGCCTCGTCAATTGCCAATCGATCTTTGATTACATCCAAAACGAAAACCGCTTGAGGAAGCTTTCTTAAATCTTTTAATCCTCCCATTCGTTCTTCAATCTTTTCCAACTTCTTGTTTAATTTTAATTTTTCCAATTTAGTCAAACTTGAAGCTTTACCTTTTTCCAAAAACTCTTTTTTTTCGTTAAAATAGGAAATTCTTTTAAGAATAACGTCAAAATTGGTTAAAGTTCCACCCAACCATCGGAGATTTACATAAGGAATGCCGGCTTTTTTTGCTACCATACTAACCAAATCCTTGGCTTGTTTTTTAGTACCCACCAACAAAATTGACTTGCCTTTTTGAGTATAAGTATCCTTTAAAAATTCCAAAGCCTGAGAAAACTTTATTATAGTTTTTTCCAAGTCAATAATATGCACTCCGTTTCTCACTCCAAAGATATACTGATTCATTTTTGGATTCCAGCGGGATTTTTTGTGCCCAAAATGCACTCCGGCCTTGAGCAATCCTTCCAAACTTAAATCGTATTTTTCTGACGATTTCTCTTTCAAAATTTCTGCCTCCTTTTTCTTCGATTGTTGTTCCATTTTTATAAATTTACCTTGATTATGCCTCCATTCGTCTTTATTTCCCAGCCCTTAAAACCAACGTTTGTCGGTCAGGTTAGGCCGGCCGATCGAATGTGAGATTTGGTTTATCAAAAACCTTAGATCAACCTAGCACAAAAAAAATCAAAAGTAAAGAGCCAAATATTCCTAGATTTATTGCAAAAACATAAAAATATTCACCCCTACCACATAATTGGTGAAAAATCCCAACACCACATTTTCCAAGACTCTTAAAAGATCGCTAAAAACATACAAAAAAAGCAAAAGAAAAACAAAACCATATTGCTCTAAAACTGCTTTAGTGTATTCGGAAACCGGCAAAAAAGCAAAAAGCAGTTTTGAACCATCTAAAGGTGGAATCGGCAACAAATTGAAAACAATCAAAAAAACATTAATTACCACTAAAAGCGCCAAAATATTGTAACCGAAAAATCCGTCTTCCACTCCAATAACCAACATAATTCGAATCATCACTCCTGCCAAAAGAGCCAAGGCTAAATTGGAAAGTGGTCCAGCCAATCCCACTAAAGCTGGCCCATACTTTTGATTTGAAAGATTGTATGGATTATAAGGAACCGGCTTGGCCCAACCAAAAATTACACCCAAATGGGAAATTGTCAAAAAAAGTGGCACCAAAAACGACCCCCAAGGATCAAGGTGCTTCAAGGGATTCAAGGTTAATCTTCCGGCATATTTGGCAGTGGGATCGCCCAAAAAATAAGCGGCATAACCATGAGAAACTTCATGAATTACCACTGAAAAAATCAAAATCGCAATCGGCAAAATAATTTCCATTGGTTTGAATTGAAAAATAATATTGACAAAATCGCTTTTGCTTGTTAATCTGATACCCGTTAAGTATAAAAGATATTTCCTAAATATTCAATACGACTATGGCCCGATGCGAAATCTGCGGACGAAGCGCCCGAACCGGAAACAGCCGTTCCCATTCCAACATTGCTTCCAAGCGAAAATTCAAAATCAATCTTCAGACCAAAAAAATTGATGGCGAAAAAAAATCAGTTTGCACCAAATGCATCAAAACGATGAGTAAACTTCATAAATAACTCTTTTTGCCTACAATTTATTAAAAGAAATCGAAAACTTAATTTGAAAAATTGTTCTGTCTCTATTTTAGTGATTTAAAAGCCCGGAATGCATTCTGCTTCCGGGCTTTGTTTTTTTGTTTTTTAAAAAATTCTGACTATTTCAATCACCTCCTTTCCGTCCTTTGTTTTGAGCCTAAAAAGGATTCCACCCTCTTTTGCGATTTTTTCGCCAATAAATAGGGCTTTTTTTTCAAGAGGGAAAAACCCTAAATTCATGGTGTAGTCACTCTTTTGGAGAAAATATTCTCCACTTTCATTGATCATTTTGTTTAACATTTCGAAATTTTCACCCTCACACATAGTTCCTCCTTTTCACCACCCACCGGTGGGTTTGAAAGTTTTTTTGGCATTTTCTAAAAGTTTTTTGTCACTTTCCAAAGCAACGCTCAGCGCTGCGTGAGAAAGCGCAACCGGAACATCACAAATGTCACCGAATTGAATGACACTTGGCTCCTTGCCGTTTTCTTTAATTACAATTTTAAATTCTCCATCTCTGTTGATTAATCTCAAATCACCGTTCTTCCCACTTATCTTGGCTTTGAAATTCGGGTAGGGCATTTTTTTCTCCTTTCGTTGGACGGTTAATTTCACTTCACAATAAATTTTCAACGAACACAAGTACATACTCCTAAAAAACAAAAACCGGATCCTTTTGAGAGCCGGTTTTGGATTGATGAGTATTTTCCTTTTTCTTTATGTGCTACTCAGTAAACCAAAACCGACTGGCAAGATCCAGATGAAAATAATAATACACAAACAAAATTTTCCGACCGTTTTCTGTTTCATTCTTCAAAGTAAAAACCTATTACCTTTTTAGTATAACAAATCAAAAAAATTTGTCAAACTTTTATGTCAAAATTTATTCCAAATTATTCTCGGCAAAAACAACTTGAGCTGTCTTCCACATTTCATCATTATTCTTCTTTTCTTTGAGCCACCACCACCATTCCGCCCCCCAAAGATAACTTTCAGTCAGGCCGGTTTTTTTGGTAAATTCAATAATTTCTTGCAACTTGTCCGGATTCATTGTTTTATATTGTTCCTCGATTGATAAGTTTGTTACCCAATCAGGTCCCCAAGGTTCGGCCTGAAGTTCAATGACAATGGCATTTTTTTGTCCCACCACTTTTTCAATTAGCTTCTTTTTCAGCACAAAAAAATTCGGACCCACCGGATATTTCAGATAACCAAATTTTTTATTATAAAGCTCTCGATATAAAGTGGTTCCAAAAATATCACCCCTGGACGCCGCCTGATACCAAAGGCTAAGCTCCCCGCTATCTGTCACCATTATCTGCCGAGATTCATCCAATTTTTTAGTTTGATTGATTTCCTTGTCCAAGAGTTCTGTCGAAATTGCGCCCGCCGGACAATTTCCAAAAGCTAAAAATGGTTCGTTTTCAATCTGCCAAATCACCACTGTCTTATTATCTTTATATCTTTCAATCAACTTTTGTTCATATTCCAAAAGACTCATTTCTCGCTTAGCTGAATCCTCCAAATAAAATTCGGGAATAAAACATTCTGGCCAACGAGGAACTTTCACTCCAAAAGCCAAGACCACTTCTTTGTTTCTTTTTTTCGCCTCAGCAATTTGCCAATCAAGATCAGAAAAATCATAAATTCCTTCTTTTTTTTCAATTTCCGTCCAATAAGCTACTAGGCGGATCTTTTTAAACGAAAGCCCGTCAAGTATCTCCAAATAAGTCTTTTTCCAGTCCAAACCCAAATCTCGAGCATAAACATTGGAAAAAGTAAGACCCAATGGCATCTTTTCTTGTTTTCTTTTAACGGGAAAATTAAAGATTAAATAGATGATTCCAATTAAAATCAACAACAGCCAAAACAATTTCCAAATAAATTTCAAAGTTTTTCCAACTAACCAAAACATCTTTTTTGCATTAATAATTTTAAAGATTTGCAGTTATAAAAACTTTTATTTCATCAGTTTACAACTAAAAGCTGATTGCCATTACCCCTAAAATTATCAGCACCACCCCGATAAATTTATAAATTATATTACCAGTATTCACCCGCTCACGAATTGATTTGAAATAAATTCCCAAAAAAACCGCCAGAAAAAAAGTGAAAAGAAATTGTGTTGCCACCAAAGCGCTGACAATTGCCACACTACCCAAAGATATTGAATAATTTACTAAAATAGTTCCCAATCCAGAAAGTGATTTGGCAAAAGACACTCCCAGAAAACTTTTGGCTTTTTCACGATCATTTTTAACTTTTAATTCTTGAATAACCACCTTTCGATAAAAAGGAAATATCAGAAAAAGCAAAGCTCCCAAACCAATTCCGATTCGAGAATAAACGTAGCCACCCCAAAAGTTTTGATGATTGTATCCAGCTTTCAATAAAACCAGTGAAATTCCCATTAGAAAACCGGCAATAATCACATCTCTCGATCGATTAAAAAACTTTCCTTTATAGAATTTGAAGGAAATGAAACCACTGCCAAGTATTAGGAAAATCAATCCGAAAATATCGTGAAAAGAAAAAATATCTTTCAAAAAAATCCGGGCTAATAAAAAAGAGAACAAAGTTGAAGTGGCGCCATAAAGCACATAAACTCGGGAAGCGGAAGTTAGTTCCAAAGCTCGATATAAAAAAACCAAAGAGACAAAAAAGAATAGCCCCGAATAAAGAGAAATTAAAAAATTATGTTTTCCCTGCCAATCAGCAAAGGGTAGAAAAACCAAACTAAAAAAAGAAAAAATGCCGATATAAAAAGAATACATCTGCCAATTCTTGATGCGAGACACCAAAAGTAATTTGGTAATTATTGCTTCAACTGCCAAAAGCAAGTAACCGCTAATCGCCAAAAACATCCACGACATTTAAGTAATCTTATTTATTAAACAGCCAGCTCCGTTCAAATGAATATCGCTTTTTACAACCGATTTTTTTTAATAATTTCCTGATATTTATAGTAGCTTGAACGAGGTTGTCTTTTAAATGTCTGCCGATCTACTGCTACCAATCCAAATTTGGGCCAATAACCTTCCAACCATTCGAAGTTATCCAATAATGACCAATAAAAATAGCCTTTCAATTTCGCTCCATTTTCCACCGCCTTGGCCAACCAATTCAAATGACCTCTAATATAAACTTCTCTAATCTCATCCTTTTCATCTGCCGCTCCATTTTCAAAAATATAAACTGGCTTTTGATATTTTTTCCAAGCGTCCATTACCAATTCATAAATTCCTTCAGGCGAAAAACCCCACCTCATATCGCTTCGCACATCATTTTGAGCTCGATTTCTGACAAAAGGCGGAAAAAGTGAAATTTCATAGCCATTATAATAATTAATTCCAACAAAGTCTTGCCAATTTTTAATTTGGTCAAAAAAATACCAATTGTAAAAACTTTCAATTTGTTCAACAAACAACTTTAATATCTTTCCCGAACCCACAAAATCAAAATCATTGCAAAACTGAGTAATTCCCACTAAAATTTCGGGTCGCTTTTTTTTAATCAAATCAAAACATTTTAAATAAGCCTTCACTAAATTATTTCTGGCTTGAAAAAAATGCCACGGATTTTTTTTACCCGGTGGAAATTGACCTAAAAGATATCCACGATTCAAAATCAAACGCGGTTCATTGAAAACAATCAACAGATCAATTTCCTCACCCAAATAATCAATCACTTTTTCACAATAGCGAGCAAACAATCTCACTGTTTCTTTTCGATACCAGCCACCGTATTTTTCCACCAACCACAAGGGTAGTGTCCAGTGCCAAAGCGTCACCACTCTTCTCATTCTTCGACTTTTCAAATCCAAAAGTACCTGTTGATAATGTTCTAACGCTTCTTGAGAAAATTCACCCTCTCTTGGCTCAATTCGTGACCACTCCAAAGAAAATCTAAAGGCATTACAGCCTAAATCATAAGCTAATTGATGATCTTCTTTATACCTGTTCCAACTATCACAAGCTGTTCCCGATTGCTCTTTGGTTTTACCTTTCATTTCCCAAGCCCACCAATCATTATTATTATTGTTTCCCTCAACTTGATGAGCAGAATAGGCCACTCCCCAAAGAAAATCGGTTGGAAATTTTTTATCTTTATTTATTTTCATTTTTTCAAAAATCAAACACAACCTAACTTAAAGACAAACGAGTTTTGTAATTCATTATTAACTTGATTTTACCATCAATCAATTTTTTTCACAAAAAAAGCCCGAAAGAAAAATTTCCTTTCGGGCTTAGCAACCGCAAGCGACTTTTTAGTAGTCGATGCAGTTGCAATTGAAGGATTTCCACCCCTTAGTTTCCCAAGGGGTCGTTCCCGGCTGATTGGGAACAGGAAGAGTTCTAATGTACACATAGGCCGAGTGCTCCTTGCAGGGCACCGGCGTGTTGTTATAATATTTCACCTGCGGAATCCAAGAATTTTTGTTTGGATTCCAGGTAAACGATGCAGAAACATAACAATCACCTTTTCCGGAATCGGAAATGTGGACTGTTTCGATATCCGTCATTTCTAATCCATTTGAACAACCTTCGTAGGAGCTAAAATAGGAATCTCCCCAAATTTCCCAATCAGTTCCTGTGTGATTTGGATTTAGACTCCAAACATAATTCCAAACAGGATGATTGTCACACGGCTTTGGCGCCCCATTGAACATGAGAATATACCGTTGCCAGCCATAATCAGGGATCTTCATCATAAATCCCGCCACTGTTTCATTGTTTAACAAGCCAGTTGCGCTGTATTTCATCACAATTGGCTGTCCTTCACAACCATCCAGACAACCAAACTTTTTCCAACCAATCGTCTCCCAATCAGAATTTCCTTGACGATTGGGAAGAACGATTGAATTCACATAGGCAAATGCCGAATGGGTTGAACATGGAATAGGAGTATTATTATAATAATTTACTCGCCCTTCCCATTTCTTAGAAAAAGGATTCCAAAGAATCATTCCTGCTACCGTGCAATTATCCTTGGTGGAGTCGTTTTTTTGTTCAACTGCAATTTCTAATCCGTTATTATAGGAACATTTTTTAGTTAAACAACTAAAATAATAATCGTTTGCAACTTCACCAGCATTTCCTATCCAACCAGGAGCTTTTCTTAAACTCAAATAACGCCAAATTGGATGATTTTCGCAGGGAAAAGGAGTTTGGTTAAAAATTGCCATAAATCTTTTCCATCCTTGAACTTCATCAGTTTGCAACCAGTAATATCCGGCTACTAGGTCGCAATTTCCAGCATTAACATAGTCATCAACATAAAAAATTTCCGGATCAGCCGCCAAAACAACTGAAGCTCCTGTTAACAAAATAAAAAAAACTAAAAAACTACTTAACTTTTTCATACCAACCTCCTTCGTTTTCTGTTGTTAAAGTTCACTAATCCAACTTTTCAGATTAGCCGTTCATGCTAAACCACCGGCCCACTTTTGTCAACAAAAAATCCGAAATTCAATCGGATTTTAAATTGTTTCTAAATTAATTTAGAATTAAATCATTAAAAATTGACTCAAAATTTTAAATTAAAAATTCAAAATTATTTCAGGTTTAACGTTGCACATTCTAATTTGCACATTTCACGTTTTATTAACTTTATAAGCTTGAAAAATTTTATAAACTTTTCTATTCCAATATCTCTTCAACCTTCACTTCAATTACCCCCGCACCCAAAGGAGAAAGTTTCTCAAATGCCACGGCATCCAAATCGATCATTTTTCCCGTTCCTCGCATCGGACCAAAATCGTTGACTTGAACAAAAATTTGTTTGCCGGTTGCTCGATTGGTCACACGAAGCCATGTCCCTCGAGGAAAAATTCGAGAAGCGCAAAACATCCCCCCTTCAAACCGATACCAACTGGCCAAACCGGTCTTAGTCTGTCCCACCTCCACTTTGGTTCCCACTGAAACAATTTCATCCACTGGCTTTTTCATCAATTCAATCGCTATTTTTTTTCGCCCTACTTCTTTACCGTTTTTATAAGTAATTTCATATTTCACTTTATTTATTCCGTTCTCTCCTACTTGTTTTATCTCTTTTTTTCGCCAACGCAAATTATTATCCTCCTTTTCAATTGTTTTGAAAGCGATTTTTTCTTCAACCTCCACCTCTTCCACATTTATTCGAGTTATCTCAATCGTTGCCCCGGCCACTACCGGCATTTTCCGGCCAGGATCTACTTTATCCAAATGTGAAATGGATAATCCGGCTTCATTTAAAGCGTCATCCACCACGCTTGATAAAACTTTTTTTTCAATTTTTTCTCCGTCTGCCAAAATTGTCACTTCTTTGGCTCGTAAAATCACCACTGTCATTGAAGGAAAAATTTTTACCGATTGATCGGGAAAAACCAAATCACCTTCCTTTACCAACAAATTATTTTTCTCTAAAAAATCACCCACTGTCTCTTCTGAAATTTCCATTTCATATTTCAAACCATCATCAATTAAAAACAATTTTTTATTGCCGGAAAAATCCAATTTTTCGCGACCAAACAAAAAATACCAAGCACCATAGCCCAGTCCAAAAATAACTATTAAGATTAAAAAAATCCCGATTTTCTTCATCGAGATTAATTATACCAAAAAACACCAAAGAAAACATTTTTTTAAATTAAGCTTTTTCCAAGGGTGCCACGCTTTTAGCCATTTTTTTCAATCCAAATTTGGGAAAAGCCACAGTAATCAAATTTTCATCCTGAGAAATCACAATCCCACTACCAAAAACCGGATGACTAACCCGGTCACCATCTTTGAATTTTTTAGTTTTAGTCAGGCCATCTTCTTCATCATTGAAATCAATCGTATCTTCTTCAAAAAATTCTCCATCTTCCGCAAACCGATAAACTCGTTCTTCCAAAAGATCTCGATCGATTTCATCTAAAAATCTTGATTTGATCGAAGTCTGGACTGATCCATAAATATTTCGCGCATTGGTAAACAACAAAAAAGCCTTCTTCTTGGCTCGAGTAATCCCCACATAACAAAGCCGGCGTTCTTCTTCCAATTCTTTTTCATTAAAGGTTGCTCGACTATGGGGAAGTAATCCTTCCTCCAATCCGGCAATGAACACCACCTCATATTCCAATCCTTTAGCACTGTGAAGAGTCATTAATAATACTGAGTCTTTATCTTCCAAATCTCGATCAGTTTGTGACACTAAAGAAATTTCTTCCAAAAATCCGCTTAAAGCAGAAAGAAAAATATTCTCTTCCACTCCATCAATTCCAATTTCACCTTCTGCCAAATCCTTTACTCGATCATATTTTGAAGCCACAGTTAATAATTCTTGAATATTTTCTCTTCGAGCTTCACCTTCAATTCCTTCTTTGGCTAACATCGCTTCGTAACCACTTTGGGTATAAATAAACTTGATTAAATCACTAACACTATTTTTTTGAGCAAACTCTTTGGCATTAATAAAGAATTTTACCAATTCCTTTAGTTTGACCGACTTTTGCGGAGGAAATAATCCTTCTTCCACTGTCTTTTCCATTGCCAATATCAAGTCAATCTTTTCATTTTTAGCTATTTCAATAATTTTTTTCACTGACTTTTCCCCCAATCCTCGATTTGGCACTCCAATAATTCGATCAAAACTCACTTCATCGGCAAAATTATGCACCAATAACAAATAGGAAATAATGTCTTTTATTTCTTTACGCTGATAAAACTTCAAACCGCCAACAATTCGATAAGGAATTGCGGCTTTCAAAAAGGCTTCTTCCAATGCCCGTGATTGAGCGTTAGTTCGATAAAGCACGGCAAAGTCGCTCAATTTAAGTTTTTGTTCTTTTTTAATCCGTTTAATTTCATCCACAATAAATTCGGCTTCTTTTTTTTCATCATCTGCTTGAAAAACCGTCAATTTCTCCCCACCATCATTTTTAGTCCAAAGCTTCTTCTCTTTTTGACTGACATTTTTAGTGATTACACAATGAGCGGCATCAAGAATATTTTGCGTACTGCGATAATTTTGCTCTAACAATACCACTTTGGCTTCCGGATAATCCTTTTCAAAATTAAAGATGTTTTGAATATTGGCTCCTCGCCAACCATAAATCGATTGCCAATCATCGCCAACCACGCAAAGGTTCCTATATTTTTCCGCCAAAATTTTAAGTAAAAAATACTGAGCATGATTAGTGTCCTGATATTCATCAACCATAATGTAGCGAAAAATATCTTGATATTTTTTCAAAATATCCGGATAAGTGGAGAAAAGTTTGACAGTTAACATAATCAGATCGTCAAAATCCAGAGCTGAAGATTCTTTCAGCCTTGTTTGATAGCGGCTATAGCACTTGGCAACAATTTCCTGAAAATAACTTCCCACCTGAGCCGCAAAAGTTTCCGCATCAATCAAATTATTCTTCGCCTCAGAAATTGCCCCCAAAATCGCGTTGGGTTTCATTTCTGTTTGACTGATCGAAAGTTCGTTCATTATTTTTTTCATCAACACCTGCTGGTTGGAATCATCATAAATCACAAAAGAAGACTGATAACCGATTTTTTCAATTTCTTTTCGCAAAATTCTCGAACAAATTGAATGAAAAGTGCCTACATGAGGCAAATAAATCGAATAAGGCGGAATAGTTGCAGGTAAATCAAGCAGTAATTTTATTCTTTCCAACATTTCTCCTGCCGCTTTGTTGGTAAAGGTAACAGCAAGTATATTTTTGGGATGAATCTTTTTTTCTTTAATTAAATAAGCTACCCGAAAAGTCAAAGCTCTGGTTTTTCCACTACCCGCTCCAGCCAAAATCAAAATCGGACCGTCAACTTGACTGGCTGCTATTCGCTGTTTCTCATTTAACCCATCTAGGATACTTGTCATTTTAGTTCTAAATTTTAAATTTATTGGTTTAACATTTATACCAATAGTTTGAAATTCATATCTTTTTAATTCTACCATATCTATCCAAAACAACCACTAGCCATCTCGTTCTTGCTTTTTTCCCATTTTTGTGCTATTTTAAATCATATTTAATTAATCTCAAACTCTCCTGTTCGAAAAGAAGATTGACATCATCGGTTCCGGCAGGAAGGTGACAACATTATGTCTCTGACAAAAAGCCAGAAGGAAAAAGTGACCAAGGAATACAAACGACACGAAAAAGATACCGGCAGTGCCGAGTGTCAAGTGGCGCTTTTTACTGAAAAGATTGAAAAATTGGTTGAACATTTGAAAAAAAACCCAAAAGACAAGCACAGTCGACGTGGGCTCTTGGGAATGGTCAGCCAAAGAAAAAAGTTATTGAAATTTCTTAAAAATAACAACGAGAAAGAATATTTAAAAATAACAAAAAAACTTGGTTTGAAATAATCGTCTCTCCAAAACCCCGACTTTCGGGGTTTTTGTTTCTTCAAAAAAATTAACAGCTGATTGAAAAACAGCTGATAAACTACAAAAAAGTCTGAGCTACAGCGAAAAAAACTGCTACACTTATAATTTCTTGCAAAATCGTCGCTACCGGTCCACTGGCATCAGCCGGATCAAGTTTTATCTTAAAAAACAAGAAAGGAATTAACAAACCGGTTAAAACTGAAGTTAAAATGGTACAAAAAAGCGAAGCGCTTAACAATAAACTTAAACTAAAATTACCATCAAAAAAATTGGAAATTAAAAATAACAAGGACGAAAGAATCGCACCCAGTACAATCACCACTAAAAATTGTCGAAAAAAATATTTAAAAAACTTCAATCTTCCATTCATTGCCAAATCTCGAATAATCAAGGCTTCCATTTGAGTGCCAACTGCATCAGACATATAAATTACCAAAGGAATATAGGAAGCCAAAATCAGATTTTTTGCCAAAGTTCCCTCAAAAAAATCGACAATTCCGACTGTCAACATTGCGCCTACCATTCCAAATATTAGCCAAGGCAATCGATGCCGAACCGAAAACCAAAGACTTTCCTTTTTTAAATTTTCTGTTCGTTCATGATGAATCACCCCGCCTAGCCTAAAGATATCAGCCGCCGCTTCTTGATCAAAAATCTTCAAAAGTGCAGCTGTTTGCAAAACTCCGATAAGTATTCCTTTTTTATCCAAAACCGGGATTTCTTTAATTTCCCGTTTCAATGCCAAAATTGCTGCCTCTTGTGCTGATTGATTTAGTGAAACCGAAATTATTTTTCGCTCCATTTTTTTACTAACCAATTCATTTTCATTACGAAAAAAAAGTTCCCTAACTGAAAAAACTCCCTTGAGCTTTCCATTTTTATCAATCACATAAATATAGTTGATGGTTTGAAAATTGTGACTATTGTTTTTTAAATATTGAATGACTTGACCATATCGAACACCCATTTTCACTACTGGAAAACCGCCTAATTTGGTCACAAATTTAATTAATGACTGCTTTTTTTTGTTTTTTATTTTATTTTTCATTTTTCTGCCAAAAAACTAATCTTCCAAAGAATTTTCTTCCATTGAAATTTTTATTTTTTCAAATCTATTTTTCGCCTCTTTAAGTTTTCCAAAACATTTTTTTGCCAATTCTGCTCCTTCCTCAAAATATCTTAAGCTTTCATCTAAATCCAAATCGGCATTATCCAATTTGGCAACAATTTCTTTAAGCTTCTCAAAATCACCTTTTAGTTCTTGCCCTGATTCTTTCATTTTTTTAAAATCAAATTTTTAATCAAAATAAATTTCCTCTGTTCTTAAAACTGCTTTGCCATCAAAAAATTCCGCTTTTACCAACTGATCTTTTTTAATTTCTTTAACCGACTTTACCGCCTTTCCATTCTTAAAAATAACACTATATCCTTTTTTCAAAATTCTTTTCGGATTTATTCCATCCAATTTTGATTCAAAAAGTAAAAGCTTGTTTTCAAAAACCGAAAGATGATCCTCTAGTTTTGATAATAACCTTTCCTGATTTTTTTGTAAAATTTCCATTTCTCGATCTAAAAATATTCCAAACCACTTGAATTTTATCTCAAAACCTTCCGTCACCTGATTAAGCTGAAAAAACATTCTTTCAATTAGTTTTTGAATTTTTTCCGACAAAAATCCCAAGTTATATTCAATCCGATTTATCTTTTCAGCTAAACTTTTCTCCATTTTAAAACTCAGGTCTCTGATCTTGTTATTATGTTCCAAAAAAAGTAACTGAAAATCATTTTCCAATCGCTCTTTTAGTCCGGTTATTTTGCTTTTCAACTCCATTCGATGATTTTTCAGAAAATCGGCTGCTGCGGTTGGAGTCGAAAAATTTAAATCGGCTGAAAGACCGGCAATAGTAACGTCCTTTTCATGGCCAATCCCCGAGATAATTGGCACTCGGCTAGAAACAATCGCTTCGGCCACTTTTTCACTATTAAAAGCCTTAAAACTTTCCCAGCCACCGCCACCACGAATCAACACAATAACATCCGGCAATTTTTTCATTTGATTTAATCGCTTGATCGCTTCAATAATTGATTCTTCCGCTTGATCACCTTCTACAAAAACATTTTCCAAAAAGATTTCGTAACCTCCATTGCCAAGATTGCGAATAAAATCATTAATTGCCGCCCCGTCTTTTGAAGTAATCAAGCCAATTTTTTCAATAAAAAAGGGAGCGGTTCGTTTTCTTTCAGGACTAAAGTAGCCGGCTTTTTCCAATTTTGTTTTGAGTTTTTCAAAGGCTATTTTCCAGGCACCTTCTCCTATTGGTTCAATTTTTAAAACATTGAGACTGAAACGTCCCGTTTTAAAGTATAAACTGCCAATCGCCTCAATCACTACCTCATTTCCTTCTTTTAGAAAATCACCATAATAACGCAGGGTTGTCGCTGAGGCAAAACAACTAATTTTAATCTCTTGATTTTCCTTATCAAAAAAATCAAAAAAAGCATACCCTTTTTCTCGACCACTTATCTGACCCAATTCACCTTTGATTTTTATTTTTCCCAGTTTATTTTGAAAAATGTCATTAACAATTTCCATAAATTCTTTGACCGAAAAAATCGGAGACTCAAAATTAGAGATTGCTTGATCTTCCTTGCTAGGCGATTGGAGGTTATCAAACACATCACAAATTCCTCTAGAAGCTAAATCGTCTTGATTGCTTTTTTGTTGATATTCTTTAATGATGTCAAGCACTTCATTACCATAGCGATTAAAGTTTTTCTCCCCCCAACCTTTCAATCTCAAAAAATCATCTTTGCTTTTAGGAAGATTTTTTGCAACTAACTCCAAAGCATTATTGCTTAAAATTCGATAAGGAGCCATCCCGGAACTAGCCGCTAAAGCATTTCTCCAGTTTCTCAATTTTTCAAAAATTTCCCTGTTTTTCATTTTGATTTTTCAATCTATTTGCAATTTTGAAATTTAACTTTAGACAAAAACCGCACCAAAAATTTTTATCAATACTTATCAACACAAAACCTCAATTTATTTATGACTCAACAAACAATCACACGGCTTATTTTCTAAAATAATTTTCTGCTCCTTGATTGTATTAACAAAATCTTGTTGATTGCTTAATCCTTTCGCCAGTTTTTTGTTAAGCGGAGAATAATGTTTGTATCCTCGCTTAGCAAACTCTTTTACCAATATCTCGTGCCTTTTGTAAAGCGCCTTAGTTTTGCCAATCCAACGCAAAGTTTCAGGATGTTTCGAATAACCGCCTTTACCTTTATGTTTAGTCAAAATATTCCATAAGCCATGAAGCTCCCGATGCTCAGCCAGTAAATGTTTTCTGCATAAGTACTTTGGATTAATATCCCATATCCGCATAAATTAAATCTTAAATAAGTAGAAATTATTTTAATCTCAAAAAGAATTCTAATAGTCGGTATCCAGTATATGAGATACTTTATTATTCGTCAAAATCAAATTTTTGAAAAATAAAAAACAAAATTTGACAAATGAAATTAAATCATATAAATTTTGTATTATATCAACGTCTATTGATATAGTTAATATTAGATTAATTTATGAAACAAAAATGTTTGGAAAACAAAAAGCAACTTGCCGAAATTTCCCAAATTGCTACTTTTCTGAAGATTATTAGTGAAGAAAATCGCTTAAAAATACTTTGTTTACTTAATAAAAAAGAACTATGCGTTTGCAATATTTGGCAATATTTAAATCTCGCTCAAAATCTTGTTTCTCACCATCTAAAGATTCTGAGGGACTTTGAATTGGTGTCTTCCAGACAAGAAGGATTGAAAGTTATTTATTTCATTAACAAAAAAGTTTTGAAAAGCTATCTGAAACTAGCAACTAATTATTTAAATTTTTTGTATGAAGAATGAAAAAATCCAAATCCAAGTTTTGGGATCAGGTTGCCCAACCTGTAAAAAATTGTTCGAATTAACTAAACAAGCCGTCAATGAACTTGATTTGAAAACGGAGGTGGAATATGTCACCGATATTCAAAAAATTATCGAGATGGGTGTAATGACCAGTCCTGTTTTGGCAATCAATGGCCAACCAGTCATAACCGGATCTTTGCCCGATATAGAAAAAATAAAAGAAAAAATTAAAGAATTAATTTAATTTTTATTATGGATATTTTTTACCCTTTGCAACTTTTAGTCGATTGGTTAAGTTATTCGGTTTTTGGCTTAAATCCAAACACTCCTCTTGGATCGGCAGTAAATTTTTTCCTTTATGATTCCTCAAAAATTCTCCTGCTTCTCTTGGTTGTCAATTACTTTATGGCCATTGTTCGTCATTATTTGCCAATAGAAAAGCTTCGTGATTTTCTTGCCTCAAGAAAATGGTATGGAATAGATTATTTTTTAGCCGCATTTTTCGGAACGATTACCCCCTTTTGTTCCTGTTCCTCAATTCCTTTATTTGTTGGATTTTTGGAAGCCGGCATCCCGCTTGGCGTAACATTGTCATTTTTAATCACTTCCCCACTAGTCAATCAGGTAGCTGTTGTTTTGTTTGCCGAACTTTTTGGTTGGAAAATAACCGTTTCATATGTTATCGCCTCAGTTCTTCTTGGCGTTATTGGCGGTTTTATATTAAACAAACTAAAATTGGAAAAATATGTAGCTGATTATATTTGGAAAATCAAAATTAACAAAACAAATATTCCCCAAAATTCAGAGAATTTTAGTTTATTAATCAAAAAGTTTTGGCAAGAAGGATTTGATTTAACCAAAAAAATCACCCTCTATGTTCTTTTAGGTATTGCGGTTGGATCAGCTATTCATGGTTTTATTCCGACTGGTTTTTTTGAAAAATATATATCCACTCAAAGTTTATTCTCCGTTCCTATTGCCACTATTGTCGCTGTTCCAATGTATGCCAATGCGGTAGGGGTTATTCCAATTATGCAATCATTAGTAGATAAAGGAATTCCTTTAGGAACCGCGATGGCTTTCATGATGGCAGTGGTAGGACTTTCTCTACCAGAAGCGTTAATTTTAAAAAAAGTGATGAAAATGAAATTACTTGCCTATTTTTTTGGAATCACCACCGTCAATATAATAATTATTGGTTATTTATTTAATTTTGTAAAATAAAAATTATGAACAAAAAAAATGTCATTGGGTCAATACTTATTCTGGGAATCCTGCTCGTTGTGGCCGTTGTCAGTTTGAATTCGCTTAAAAGAAACGCTATAGCTGAAAATCAATCTCAAACTCAAAAACAAACAAGTTTCAAACAAAAACAAGCGGCGGAAAAAATAGAGGTTTTTGTTTTTCATGCTACTCAACGTTGCATTTCCTGCATCACAATTGGAAAATATGCAAAAGAAACAGTCGATGAATATTTTCAACCAGAGTTAAGGGATGGAAAAATAGATTTTCGAGAAATAAATATTGATTTACCGGAAAACAAAGACTTGGCAAGAAAATGTCAAGCCAGCGGTTCTTCCCTTTTTATCAATGCTATTATTGATGGTAAAGATAATATCACCGAAGATACCACTGTTTGGCGATTGGTAAGCAATGAAGATCAATTCAAAAACTACTTAAAAAATAAATTAAATAATTTGTTTGGCAAATAATATGTCTGAAGTTATCAATTCCTTGATTGACAATTATAATTTCCCGATTTTAACCGCTTTTCTTTTAGGTATTTTGACTTCAATCAGCCCTTGCCCGCTTGCCACCAACATCACCGCCATTGCCTACATTTCCAAAGAAATTAAAACCGCCAAGCATACTTTGTTAAAAGGAATTTTTTATACACTCGGACGAGGAACAAGTTACACACTTTTAGCCACTTTGATTTATTTCGGATTTTCCTCATTCGAAATTGCCAGTATTTTTCAAGGCTGGGGAGATAAAATTTTGGGGATTGTTTTGATTTTAATCTCTTTGGTAATGTTCGGAACAATTAAAATAAATCTCAATTCTAATGGTGACAAGATGAAAAAAATGAAGGAATGGTTGGCAAGTAAAGGATATGTCGGAACTTTGCTTCTTGGAGCTCTATTCGCCTTGGCATTTTGTCCCTACAGCGGAGTGCTATTTTTTGGAATGCTGATTCCTTTGGTTTTGTCATCCACTGAAAGTTTATTTCTTCCACCTTTATTTGCTTTAGGAACAGGCCTGCCAGTAATAATTTTTTCCATCATTTTAGCTTTTAGCGTCGAAAAACTGGGTAAAATGTATAATATTATGGGAAAAATTGAAAAAATAATGCGTTATAGTGTTGCCACAATTTTTCTTTTAGCCGGAATTTATTATCTACAATTTTTGTTCAAATATATCATTAATTTATAACTGGTAACGTCTTTATGCTATCTCAATAATTTTATAAACTTATGACAGAACATAATCATTTTACGACTTCAAAAAATCTTGTCTGGTCTATCGGCATCAATATTATTATTGTTATCTTTGAAATTATTTTCGGCCTGCTTTCTCGAAGCTTTGCCTTAATTAGCGACGCCTTGCATAATTTTTCTGATATCGGCTCCATGGTTTTGAGCCTTTGGGGAGAGAAATTAGCCGACAAGCCACAAACTGAGAAAAAAACTTACGGCTATAAACGCGCCGAACTTTTAATTGCTTTTGTTAATGGCGCCGTACTTTTGGGTGTTGTTGGTTTTATTTTGGTCGAGGCGCTTATTCGCATTTTAAAACCAGAACCGGTATCAGGAATGACCATGCTGATTGTGGCTGGCGTGGCGCTTATAGGCAACGGTTTGGCTACCTATTTATTGCAAAAAGGACCGACAAAAATCTAAACCTAAAAAGTGCCTGGCTACACTCCCTACAAGATGCCTTATTTTCACTGGGCGTGGTTGTTAGTGCCGGAATTATCTATTTTACCAGTTGGAACTGGCTCGATTCATTGGTTTCAATTATAATTTCCATTTTTCTGCTCAAGGAAATATTTTCTATTCTTTTTGAAGCGGTAAATATGTTGATGGATTCAGTTCCTTCTGATATTGATTTTACAAAAGTAAAATCTGAAATGTTAGCAATCCCCGGAATACTAGAAATAAATGATTTGCATATTTGGCAAACTAGCAGCGAAAATAAGCTGTTAAGCGCCCATTTAAAAACAAAAGATTTTAATTCTGAAGAACGTATAAAGTTGATAGTCACTATTCAAAATTTTTTAGAAAAACAATATCATATCGACCATACCACTTTGCAAATTGTATCCGCCAAAGAAGCTGAAAAATTAAAATTAAACTGCAATCATTGTAATTAAATTTATGAAAAATAAAATCACAGTCCCTACAATTCTATTTGTCACCGTTTTGATTTTTTCTTTTTTTGCGCTTTCGCAAAATAAAAATAAAAATCAAACTCCAACAAACGAATTAACAAAAACCGAAAGCCAACCGTCAAACCAGATTATTCTTTTCTACGGGGATGGTTGTCCTCATTGCGCCATTGTTGAAAAATATATCCAAGAAAATAAAGTCCAAGATAAAATTTTCTTTGATCAAAAAGAAGTTTATCATGACAAAAATAACGCCCAAGAACTCCAAGCTAAAGCGAAAATTTGCGGATTGCCTACTGATTCAATCGGCGTGCCTTTTTTGTGGGACGGCGAAAAATGCTTGATTGGCGATCAGGATATTGTTAATTTTTTTAAACAAAAGACCAATGAGCAATAGTGTAAAAAAACTACCAATTTATTTTTTATCCATTTTTATAACTATTTTTCTTTTAACTACAAAAGCGCTGGCGGTTTGTCCAATTTGTACCATTGCTGTTGGCGCCGGAGTCGGGCTTTCCCGCTGGCTCGGAATCGACGACGCAATAACCGGATTATGGGTTGGCGGACTGATTGTTTCAATGATTACTTGGACGGAAAGCTGGTTAGAAAAGAAAAACATCCGCTTCAAAGGCAGAATTTTTGCCAACATTTTCACCTATTACGCTTTAACACTTATTCCTCTCTATTATTCTGGCATCATCGGCAATCCGGCCAATACTTTATGTTTTTGCGGTTTGGATAAACTACTTTTTGGAATCATTGCCGGTAGTTTGGCTTTCTGGTTTGGCGCCAGCTGGTATTATTATTTGAAAGAAAAAAATAACGGCCATGCTTATTTTCCGTTTCAAAAAGTCATAATGCCCGTTTTACCTCTGGCAATTTTAAGTATCATTTATTATTTTCTAACCAAATAATCGTATGAACGACACAAACAACAATCAAAATCCAATCAAAAATCTCAATGAATTCGTAGAAAAAATCGATCAAATGAAAAAACAAGACAAAATGGATTTGTCATCTGATCAGGATTTGAGCTTGGCAATTATGAATCTTATTGGTATTGAAGAACACTTCTTTTTTACAGCGGAAAAAACCGGTAAAACTGAATATTTTGATTTATTGCAGGAAGTCCGAAAAATGCGCGGGGAACTTTTACGCAAGATTATTAAAGAATATGAAGGAGAAGTTTGGTGCATTTCCAAACATTTACTAGCCGCTTCTATGCGACTGATGGAAGTGGGCACCAAACAACTGGGAATGGGGAAAAAGGAAGAAGCCTACGATTTCTTTGGAAAATCCTACAATCTTTATTCTTTATTTTGGGGATTAAATATGAAATTATTGAATGTCGGTAATATCAAAAAAATTGACGACAAGGCTCTCAATAAACATGATAAAGAAAAGAAAGGTTTTATGGGAAAGCTTGGCGAACTGGTTAAAAAAGCGATTGATTGTTGTATTGAGTAATTGTTTATTATATATCTATTAAAATTTTGTTTGTAATTGTCTCAGAATGATTTGACTAGACAAATATTTTTCATTTTTACAAACAACAAAAACCAATCCAAAAAACCTATTTTACAAACCAATCTTGTTTTTTAAAAAAGAACAATTAATTACCGTCTTGTTTTTCAATATAATTAGATCGCGCAGTTAAGACTAAAAGCAAAATCAAGGTAATTGCCGCAAATCCAATACCGACCCAAGGAATCCAAGGATAACGTTCCGTCACCCTGCTTTCTTGGTTATCACAAACATCACCAATACCGTCACTATCTGTATCTCTTTGATCTCGGTTAGGATTATTAGGACAATTATCTTTTAAATTTATAAAGCCATCCTGATCAAAATCATCGCAAATATCACCTCGGCCATTGCCATTTATGTCTTTTTGATCTGGATTGGCAAGAGAAACGCAGTTATCATTATTATCAGGTACTCCATCATTATCAACATCTGCAATAACATACTCAGGATTTTTCTGAGAAGAAACTGATTGAATTACAAACACATCTTCTGCTGACGCTAAGTTTCCAGCTTCTCCAACCGGCGCCTCTGCCGATCTATCCGGATCAAAATAGATGCGATAAGAATGATTTGGTTGTGCTAGAAATCTAACAGCGCGATTATTAGACTTTGTAGCATTATCTTGATCTAATCGCAATTCACCAATACGAAGTGGCTGACTGTATTTAAAAGTAATTTGCCATCTATCTGAAGTTGTTTGCGGAAAAAGAACAGTTTGTTGATTCATTTTTTGATTTGCAACAACAATTCTGTTTTGGCCATCCACAAAAGCACGAATTTCTACAGAATTAGGTAATGCGACATTATTATCAAGAAGAATGGTTAATTTGGATGAAGTAATAGAAGTTGGACTAGATAAAATAATTTGAGCTTCTCCTTGAATATCATCAGGTAAAATAAAATCAGCATAAGTTCGGGTATCTTTGTCTATCATGCTATTCGCACTTTCAATATTTGGAAACGTAACCACCGATACTGGTACTTCGTTAGTTAATGTTTCCTGTTTAAAATAATGGGGTTCAAAAGAGTTTGTTGTTTTGTCAAGAATAGCAAAATCAAAACGCTCAATAAAATCAGTTGCAAAATTAACTTCTACTACAGTCGGGACAATTATTGAAAGATTATTTATTTCTTTATAAAAACGATATGCACTGGCCACAGAAGAAACTGATTTTTGTTTCAAACTTTGTGCTTCCGCAACTACAACAAAACCGAAAATCAAAAAAACTGATAAAGCTAAGATTTTGATTTTCATATTTTTAGTTATTTTTTATTAATTAATTCATTTTTTTTCCTTCCAAAAAATGCCGTGCTCATCAACAATGCACCAATGAGGAAAAAGGTGATAATTCGACCCCCAATTTCCATCGTCCATACATCAACCAAAATTAGCCTAATAACCACAAATCCCACAAGTGAACCACCATACAATCGAAGACGATTTTTTTCTTTTGCCAGTCCGTAGAAATATGATAAAAGACCAATAATTGTATAAATTATAAGAGAGATTGTCACTGCAGTATTCTTATTTTGAAGTCCAGCATGAAGCGATAACCATAAAAGCATGTAGGCATAAAAAGAACCAACAATTAAAAGAATTGCACTCAATTTATCTGTTTCTTCTTTTTCATCCTCTTTAACATACCTTAAGAAAAATGTTCCAAGTCCCAAAAATGTTAATGCCAAAATTAACAACACAAAAAAATCATTATGTATCACACCTTTCCCCCAATTATAAGAAGTGAAGCTTCCAAAAGCCAAAATAGCCGGAACTATTAGAAGCAAACTAACTGCTTTTGTGATTTTTATGTCTTGCAAGATCAAATAAGCAACTAGTGTAATAATTCCAGCTTCAATTGTATAGGCAATAGTAAGAGCTGGGCCGTGCAACTCTGCCGATGTAGCCGCAGCCAACATTGCAATACCTAGTCCAGCATAAAAATAAAAAGGCTCCTGTCTTTGTGTAATTTTAAATATCAGAAATGCTCCAACCGCAAACACAATCATCCAAAAGGCAATTATCAAACTTTTCCATTCATCTTGAGCGACAGTCATTATCCAAGCAAGCAGAAAAAATCCATTGCCAAATGCTGTTATAAAATCGGCAACTGTTTCTCTCTTTTTCAATTTGATAATTCCAACTATGTTTGTTAAAAAAAACAAAGCAACAAAAGCATAAGCAAATAAAAGCAAAATTTGGAGTTCTGTCAAAGAAAATGATGATGAAGAAAAAAGATACGGCAAACTATACATTGAAACAATAAAAAGTGAAGCCAATGTAAGCTCCCTCTGACCTGTTAATGCAACAATCCAAATCGCCCCAAGAACAACAATAAACAAATAAGCAAAAAGTCCCACATGATCAACCACTGAAGAATTTGTTAATAAAGGCGCAATACTAGCAAGAATCAAACTTGATAAAGAAAGAGCACGGCTGTTGTACTTAACACTTGAAAAGGCAACAAATACTGTGCTTAAAAACATTACGACAAGAGCGGAAAAAGGAGTGAAAAAATCATAAAATGTTCTAGCGGCAAAAATGGTTAACAAAATTGTTGTTGAACCAACAATCAAAAAAACACCACCTTGAGTAAGGTAATTTTTTATTCTCCAAGAACCAAGTATCAAAAAAAGAGTCCCTGCAACTAGACCAAACGCAATCCGTCCCATTGGCCCAATCCAATTATTAAGAAATGCATAGCTAGTCAGCCATCCAAAGCCAATGATTAAAAGAAGCGCCCCAAGTTTAAGAAGCCAATCTTCCTTTAACCAATCAACAAATCTTTCAAATAACATCAGCTCTTCTTTTTTTGAAACAACTGTAAAAGATCTTTCCGTTTGAGATTGAACAATTATAGTATTGAAGGCTTCTTCGATATCAGAAGGTTGCCAACCATTATTTAAAAGAATCTTCCTTATCTCTTCTTTGTCCGCACCCCGTTCTAATTGTTGTTTAATATAAGCAAATAAAGATTCCTGAACTGCTGGTTGTTGTTTTTCAAATTGCTGTAATGGTAACTGATAAGTTTGATCGGCTTTATTTTGAGCTAAACCACTTTTAATAAGCTGTTCCAATTTTGTTATTCGAGAAAAAAGATTAAAAATAAAAAACACCATCACTATCTCGATAACAAAAACTAAAAATTCCATAAACTTAAATTATTTTTTAATTATTTTTTTGACATTAGTATAACATTTTTATTCAATAATCAAAAACATTAGAAATTAGAAATTCTAAAAAACTTAATACTAATACAATTATTTGACAAATCTGAATCTTTAAGAATCATTTAGTCGGAGCGCCGGGAGTCGAACCCGGATTACACGAACCCGAATCGTGAGTAATACCGTTATACCACGCTCCGTTTCTCTGATAAACTAGCTTATTTCTTATCAAATCGCAAGTTTTTAAGCATTTCAAAATCAGAATCAGTCTCTGGATGGCAAATTATTTCAACATTTTCATTTTTCAACTTTAACAAAGAAAAATTTCCTTTTTTCACCCAATCCAAACAAGAAAGATATTCACTGGTTCTGTTTTTTATTTTCTTGCCAAAAAAACAATTATTAATTTTATTTAAAACTTTTAAGGTGTTGGCAATCATTCCACCACCAATAATTCCCTTGAATCCTAGTCTTAAATAACCAATTCTTTGTTCATTAGCTAATTCCAATAATAAATAAAAAAGTGGCGGAAAAAAATGAAGATGCTCATGAGAGTTGATTCCGTCAGGTTTTCGATTAAAAATTCTTTTAAACTTTTCCACTTGCCAATGCCAGTCTCGTTTAATTTGTCTTAAAAAAAATATTTTGCTAAAAAACAACAAGACTCTTAAGAAAAAATTAGTTTTTTGAGTAATGCTTTCATTGTTTTTTTTTAAAACCAAATGAAGATCAATTGCCACTCCGCTTTTTTTAAGTTGTTCTAATCCATTTAAACAGCAGTTTTCCCCTATCATCACCGAAACCCTTTTAATCTTTTTTCTCTTGGCCAACCAAATAATTCGTCTGTTGGTCAAAGCATTTTTTCCAAAATCATCAGCACAAAAAAATAACTCTTTGTTTAAATAATCAAACGTCATAATTTCCCAATAAATTGTTTAGTCTAATTTTTAATAATCCAAAAAACATATTTATTGGATCAAAAATTAAACGAATATGGCTTTTTAAAGGATTATGCAAGCGAATTGGAACCTCTTTAATTCGATAACCATATTTTTTGGCAAGATAAAGAATTTCAGCATCGAAAGAAAATCTTTGAATAGTTACTTTAGAAAAGATCTTTTTAGCCGCTTCTTTACGAAAAACTTTAAAACCGCATTGGGTATCTTCAATTGTTTCCAGTCCAATAATTATTTTTCTAATTAATCTAAAAACCTGTTCCATTACTTTTCGATGAAACAATATCGGACTGATTAGTTCCGCTCCGGAAATGAAACGAGAAGCAATTGCCACTTCTGTTCCTTTATTTATTTCATTAATAAACTTTGGCAGTTCTTCGATAGGAATCGCCAAGTCCGCATCTAGAAATAAAACTATTTCTTTTTCTGCTAATTTTATTCCATTTGTTACTGCAAACCCTTTCCCATGATTTTGCTGAAAAAAAACTACTTTAACTTTGGTTAAATTATTTTTTATCTTGATTAGCTTTTCCCGAGTACCATCATTGCTTCCATCATCAACCACTATAATCTCGTAATTCTCAAAATTATTTCGAAGGTAGTTGTTAATCAAAGTAATATTCCTTTCAATTCTTTCTTTTTCATTAAAACAAGGAATGACAACGGAAATACTTATTTGCTTCATTTTTTTATTTTATTTTTCACACAAACCAGAACAAAACCAAACACCACTCCCATTTAGCTTTTCTAAAGCGGAGGAGGTGAGATTCGAACTCACGGTACCTTTTCAGGCACGACAGTTTTCAAGACTGTTCCCTTAAACCACTCGGGCACTCCTCCTAACATAAAACTGGACCTTTAGAGTCCAACCAAAGATTAGCAAACTAATCGCCTTTTGTAAATAACTTGTTTATTTCTTTTTTTAGCACTAAAATTAAGTCATCTTTCTTTAATTTAATCTTATGAATATCGGTTGCCACGTTTCCGTTGCTAAAGGATTACAAAATGCCCCCCAACGAGCTTTCGAACTAGGTTGTGAGGCAATGCAAATTTTTTCCCGCTCTCCTCGCGGCGGAAAAGCCCCGGAACTCACGCCGGAGATTTGCAATCAATTCAAAATTCAAAATTTAAAATTCAAAATCAAAGCCAGTTATATTCACACACCTTATTATATTAATTTTGTTTCAACCAATCAGCGTATTTGTTATGGATCGGTTAAAGTTGTTAGAGAAGAATTGGAACGAGGCAATCTTCTCGATGTCAAGTATGTTGTGGCTCATCTCGGTTCAGCCAAAGATATGATTCATCGCCAATCAATCAAAAAAGCGATAGAAATGCTTGGAAAAACCTTGGAAAATTATTCCGGCAAAACTAAATTAATTTTGGAAAATAGCGCTGGAGCTGGAAATATCATTGGCAGTTCACTGACTGATCTAAAAACTATTCTCGACGGACTGAAAAGTAAGGCTGTCACCGGAATTTGTCTTGACACCCAACATTCGTTTGCTTCTGGTTATGATTGGAATAATTTCGAAAAAACACTTCTTCAAATTGATAAAGAATTGGACTTGCAAAACATCAAGCTTTTTCACATAAATGATAGCTTAGTTGAATTGGGTTCCAAAAAAGATCGCCACGCTCATTTAGGCGAGGGAAAAATTAAACTTAAATCGTTTGAAAAAATAACTAGCTTTGCTCAAAAAAATGAAATTGATTTAATTTTAGAAACCGAACACGACAAAGTGAAAAAAGATATCGAAATTTTAAAAAATTTTAGAGCCAAAATTTAATTTTTATTGTTCATGTTAAATATTTCCAATTTTGAAGAATTTAATTTGATTGTTAAAAATTGTCAAAAATGCAATTTGGCTAAAACCAGAACCAATGTAGTACCCGGTGAAGGCAATTATCAAGCCAAAATTCTCTTTATTGGCGAAGGACCGGGAAAAAATGAAGATCTTCAAGGTAGACCTTTTGTCGGAGCAGCCGGAAAATTGTTGGATGAACTGATTGCTTCAATTGGTCTTCAAAGAAAAGATGTCTATATTGCCAATGTGGTCAAATGTCGTCCACCTAATAATCGAGACCCATTACCAGAAGAAATTCAATCTTGTTGGCCTTATTTAGAAAACCAAATTTCTTTAATAAAACCAGAATTAATTGTTACTTTGGGTCGTCACAGTATGGCAAGATTCTATCCACAAGGAAGAATTTCCGTCGATCACGGCCGGGCTTTGCGCCGTTTAATTCCACCTTTTGGCAAAATCGTCTTTTTCCCTTGTTATCATCCAGCCGCCGCTTTATACAATGGATCACTTAGAGAAACTCTCTTTAAAGACTTTAAAAAAATCCCCAAAGTGTTGGAGATTATAGAAAAACAAAAATAAAACTTAATATTCTCTAAATCAAAAAACAAAAAATTCCAGAAAAAATCATTTAAAAATGTTTTTCATCTTTTCTCTTAAAAAAGAAAAAAATGTTTTTTGAGAAACCATTTTTTCTCGACAAAAAAGACACCTTCTGATTAAAAAAGGAGAAAATATTATTCCAAAAATAAGGAAATAATAAATCAAGTTTTCAGATTTTTTTTCGATTGGATAATTATAGTGATAATTAAAGAGACTGGTGCTAATGAAATTCAAAGGTGAATTATTTACCGTAATTGTTTTTCTAGAACTGCTATAATTTCCCGCTTTATCGTAACAACGTACTTCTAGTTCATATTCCCCAACATCCAAATTGGAGAAAATGTAAGGACTTTGCACTTCAAAAAAATTTTGGTCTGGAGACAAAAAATCTCTTTCCCTCAAAGGAATTATTCTCATTTCATAATGGTCAATTCCGGAAAATTTATCTGTCGCAAAAAACTTTACAACCAACTGATTATTCTTAGCAATAAAATCAGGGGCATCCACAGAAAATTCGGCTGGAGAGCTTTTATCAATATTAAGACTATAATGAGTTGTTCCTCCCCATACACCATCTCTTAAGGTTTTTATGTGAAAAAAATGCTTTCCATCATCCAAGTCCTTATAAAAAACACTTCCTCTTTTTTCATCTACTACATTATCAGGATTTTCCAAAGGATCATCACTTATTAAATAACTATAGCCTTCAACTTTATTATCACCATCACTATTAAACCAAGACAAAGAAACATCCCTATTGGCAAACCATAATCCTTGATCGGGATGAGAGGAACTAACTACCTCTGGACCATTAGGCGGGGCTAAAATTAAATCATACAAAGCACCACTAAAATCGACAGAAACCTTGCTGCCCTTTCCATCATTGGCTAAAATTTTAGAACTATCACTAAATTTTAAAAAAGCACTCCCTGTCCCTTTAACTCTAAAGGACAATTTACTAATTAACCCGCTTTTTGTGTTTACGCCATTCAAAACTCCACCCAAAAATTTAATCTTGCCACTATGATTATCTACACCAGGCTGTTCTATCCAAAAATCTATAATTGATTTTTGATCAACAGAAGGAGAAATAAGTTGAATTTTGTCCGGAGGAAATAAAATTTCAGCATCAATAACATTAATGCTTTCCCCTTCTGTATTTAAAAATAAAGAAGTTTCAAAAGTACTGCCCTGGGTAAAAACTCCCTGGGCAGGACTAAAATATAAAGAAACGGCAGCCAAACAATTCTGCTTACTGGTTGAAAAAAATAGAAACCCAAAGAAAAATATACCGCAGACCGTCTTCACAATTTTTTTTATTTTTGCTTGACAATTAAACATTCTTTTTTCTTTTGATAAAATAGAAAAAAAATAAACAAAAAACAACTAAAAAAACAATTCCTTTTTCTATTGTACTAAAATAACCATTTTTATCAAATAGAGGCGCTAAAAATTTCATTTTTTCATTTCCAGCGTTATCAACAGCTTTAACAAAAATAAAACTCTTTAATGATTGATCTTCTAACAAATAAGGTCCTTTTTCTATTTTTTTCCACTTTTTCTCATCAGGAACAGAAAATTGATTTTCTTGAACAAGAAAATAATTAATACCTGATTGATCATCTTTGGCATCAAACGTAACAAACCACTGATTGGAAAAAACAAATTCGCTTTTAGAAACAACTAAATCAAAATCTAAAGGGGCTGTTGTATCTTTTTTTAACTCTTCATGATCGTTTTTATTCTCTTGACTATCTGAAAAAACTACATCTTTTTCCAGAAAAACAGAATTTATTTCTGTTCCTTTTCCATCATTTAAAAGAGTTTTTAATTCATCCATTCTAATTTTCCCTATACCTTCTTTTTGACCTTCTAAAATTAAAGAAAGAATAATTGCATCCGAACCTGAATATCCGCCAATTATCAAACCAGAAAAAGAGACTCCAAAATCATCTCCTTCTTGAAACAAGGTAGGTGGTGTAATCCAATGACTAATAATTGATCCTTCCTGAGAAACTCCAACAATTTTAAAATATTTCTTGGGCAAAAAAATTTTTCCTCCTATGGTATTAATTTTCTTTCCTTTTGTATCAAAAACAAAATCTAATTGAAATTTTTCATTTACAAAATAATTATCTTTTTTAGAAATAACCGAAACTATCCCAGCGTTAACTTTTAAAAAAGCGCTAAAAATTCCAATCAACAAAAAAAATGGGAAAAGAAAATTTTTTTTAAACACGATAGATTTTTAAATTATAAATAAATTGTAAACCTATAAAGAAATTTTGTTCTTTAACTCCAATAATAAATTAAAATACTAAAATCAATTAAATTTATTTTTCCATCCGAATTTAAATCTACTTTTTTCGGAAAATTTCTTTTTTCATACCAAAAAAGCAAAATTGAAAAATCAACCAAGCCCACTTTATTATCCCCGTTCAGATCAAACTTGTCACGATTTGAGTAGTATTGATCCTTTTCTCCTTTTTCATCTTCATCTTTATCTTTGTCAAAAATTACTTCCTTTTTGTCCTCTTCTTTAATAACTTCAAAATCTATAGCTTGGCTAAAAGAAGAAGTTGAATCAGATAAAAAGGATCTGGCTTCTGCTTTGTGATTGCCAATTAACAATCCAATAACATCAGTTTGGTAATAAAAAAAGCCGTCTTTATCTGCTTTAATTCCCATATAAGAAATATCGCCATCATCCAAACTAATCTCCACATCAGCGAATGGAACAGTTAAACCGAAAAAACTAATTTTTTCTCCTTTTTCTAATTTTGATTTATTAATTGAAAAAGTTGGTGAAACTAATATGTTGGAAAAAAGCATTAAAGTTCCTTGATTAGCGGGAATAGTCACATAGTAACTAGAAAGTGAAGTTTGTCTTCCCTCACCATCCAGTGCATACAAATTGTAAAGATACTTTCCAGAAATTATGCTCTTTTCTGTTAATTGAAAATTTCCACTATTATCAGCGACAATATTCGCTACTTGATAGCCGGATCGCAACAAAAAAACCTGACAATGGGGGCAAGCTTTACCAATAAAATTAACAGAATTATCCGGAGCAACATAAGCTCTTATAACGACTGTTTCTTCGTCATATATGCTTTCCCCTTGAACCTCATTACAAAAACAAAAAAGAGTGAAACAAAAAAACAGCAACAAAAAACACCTGGACACTTTATTTTTCTTTCAAATATTATATTTCAAAACAGAATCAACCAAAATATTCCGCTTTAAAGCTACTCATTTTCTTTTTCTTTTTTTTGAGAAAGATTATATTTTTTAATAATCCTTCTTTGATAACCTTTCAATACTAATTTGAAAGAAATTAACATCAACAGCAGAGCAACAAAAGTAATTATGAGAAGTTCTTTAGGAAACAAATAAAAAGAAATTTTGGCTTTTGCCTCCTGTTTTTTTTCCGATCCATAATTAATCTCCAAAAAAGCTGTGTATTTTCCAAGATGAAAATCTTTAGCTTGTTCTTTTACTTTTTGAAAAAAAGGCTTTTTTTCATCCGGAAAATTGCCTTTTTCAAAATCTAATTGCCAAGTATTGTCAAGTTCATTCCTTCCCCAACTGACAAAGAACTTTCTTTTACTATTTGGCAAAACACTTCCTTGACTAACATTAACCGATAAAGAATCAACTTCTTTGTCAAATTGATTGTAAATTTTTATTTCGCCTAATGGCTTTAATCGATCGTTCCCTGAATTCTGAAAACGGAAGAAAAAATCCACGGGCAGTTGATTAAAAACCTTCTTGTTACTTAAAGTTCCAAAATCAACAATTTCTCCTTTTTCAACAATTTCCCCTCGAATTTTCAAAAAAACCAATGATCCCACTTTTGCTCCCAAAGAAACCAATCCCTCTTCCGTTCTGGGTAACTGATTTCCCCAAAAGATGGCTGAAAAATATCCTCCCGCTCCAACATCTTTAGGAACTTTTACCACAAAAGGAACCTTGACTCTTTTTCCAGGCTCTAAGGCAATCTCTTTTTGAACCTCTAGCCATTCTACCATTCCATCTTTGTCATTTGTAAACTTAGGCACACCCGACTCATCACCTGATTCAAAATTCTGAATGGAAGAATAAAAAGTTTCTGTTTTATCTTTGTCATTTACTAAAGAAATTTCCCCTCGAACAACCCCTCCAGGATCAACTTCTAACTCAATTCTAGCTGGAGAAACCACTAAAGCATGACTAGTTGAAGGAAGAAATAAAACTAAAAGAGAGATAACAATAAAATGAAACAAAAAAGAATGGAGAAATTTTCGCGACTTATTCCCTCCAAAAAAACTTCTCATAGAATAAAATTGATTTATTTGATCTATCCATAATCTAAACATATTTGGCTAATGGTAACAAAAATGAGAAAAATGTCAACAACTAAAAAGACGGCAAGGCTACAAACAGCTAACAGTTTAGGTAATATCAGCAAAATTAATAATGAGGAAACCCAAACTAAAAAAACAAAAAATTAAAAAAGGAAATACTAATTCAGTCAAAAATCCTTATTAAAAACTAATTGAGAAGTTAGGATTAAAAAGTCGCTGTTGCCAAGTAAGTAATATCGGTAGAATAACTTCCAGCAGGAGTTAAGGCACTAATATTAGCTAAATAGTAGGCAGAAATAGTCTCTGTTGAATTAGGTGAGGTCTTGCTAGCAATAGTGACTGGGCTAGCAGGGTTCTTTTCATATTTCCAATTATTACTTGAACTACTGTAAGCAGAAGTAATGGTAGCTGAGCCACTAGTAGAAAAAGACAGAGCGAATTGTTCCGAACCAGGAGTCCCATCAGCATCACCAGAAATAGTGGCCGCATCAATCTCTTCAGAACCACAAGTCAAAGATTGACTATCCGTGTAGGCAACCGACCAGCCACCCGAAGCATTTGTGGCAACCGTTAAATTATGAGCACTTGTTTTTGTGCCAGAACCATTACCATCTCCCGTAGCATAACGAGCATTGTTATAATCCAAAGTTCCAAAGCCAATTTCCACATCTGTGATGGCAAAAGCAATGGATTCATCAACATCAGCAGTCACTCGAACAGTATCATCATCTAAAATTTGCACCTTTAATTGGCCAGAATCAGCCATCGTTCCTCCGAGACTAATTTCATAAACTCCTGCTGTACTTGGATTGGTAATTTGCTGATCACCAGTAGTACCATAGGTGGCATTAGTACCAATTTCTATTGTTACAACACTAGAAGCACTAATTGTCCCTGTTCCTGAAGTTAAGGTCAATACCTGACCAGAAACGGCTGCGCCCCAAGTCGAACCAGAAGGAGTAGCTGCTAACGCCACATCACTCCCTCCTACTGCCATATCAATATCGGTAAAGTTAACCGAACCCATACTGAAACCAGCAGGAAAAGTAACTGTGATTGTTTCTCCAGCCGCCACACCCGTCGGAGTAGTAAAGGTTATTGTATGATTGGCGGCAACACTCTTTTGTAATCTCGACAAAGAATCAGACTTACTCGTTAAAGAAGCAGCCAAAACTCCTCTTAAAGGGAGAAAGCAAACCCCTGTAGCTGTAATAATCACCAGAACCGAGACTAAAAAAGCCAAAAATCTTCTCCCAATTCTACTTTTTCTTTTTTTAAACATCATTTAAAATTAATTTTTATTTTACTTCTGTTTATTTATTAAAATTATTCAAAAAACAAATCTACTTAACAAATCTATTTCCAGAATATCTCCTACTACATTTAAAATCAACCCAAGTATAATCAACCCTCAAAAAAATGTTAAACTAAAATCCGCTCCGATTATACTTTTTTTATATCTTTTATTTTTGACGGACTTATTAAATTAAAAATTAATTTTTTATTTTCTGAGAAATAATAATGATCGCACTGTGATTATACTGTCATTTTAAATTTTAAAAAAATCTTGTCAAGTCTGATTTATACCCTTTATTTTTTCTTTGTTAAAAACTTTAAATATTTTCTGGTAGACATCCTTATTTTTTGGTTTTTTAAAAAAATTTTTATTTTTTTTGTTGAATATTTTTTAGATATTTTCAATGCTTTGAGTATGAAAAATTTCCTCTTTTTGTTATTTAAAATAAAAATAATCCAGATTATTATAAACAAAATCAATCCCAGAAAAAGTATATTTTTCCAATTCAAAATTAACAGCCAAGCTTTTTTATTTCCTAGCAAAGTTTCTTTTTCTGACGTTTCTTTTTTAATATCCAAAGTTGTTTTTACTAAAGGAAATTTTAATTCTTTCCGATTTAAAGAATTCTTTTTTTCTTCCAATTCATTGCTAGAGTTTTTATTCTTACTATCACCTTTTATTTTAAGTATTCTTGTCTTGCCCGGCAATATAGTTATTGACGGCAAATCTATTTTTATTTTTTCCTTTGTTCCAATTGATTCCAAAATAATTTCTCCTTTTAACTTAGTATGATAAGCATCGACATTTCTAATTTTTATCAGGAATTCAGGTTGAGAAGAACTTGCTATCTGAAAAAATGTTTTGTCCTGCTCAGTTTGTTTTTTTGAAAAAAAATCATTGACTTGAGACCACTTTTCATTTTCATTAATTACCTTAAATTCTTCCACTTTTATAGGATTGGCTAAACGATCTTGACCTTCTACTGAAACAGAAAAAGTCACTCCCCATCCCGGAAAAATTAAATTTTTTGCATCGTTGATAACTAATTGTTCAACTGCTGAATTAAAAACGGCCAAAGCATAATATCCGCCTGGTTTCGTCTCCGGCGGAATGTTTATTTGATAAAAAATTTCTTTGACCTCGCCAGGCTCGATGGTGAATTTATCCTCTTGAAATTTGATCCAATCTCTCAACCCTCCTTTTATTTCATTATCAACCAACATTTTTCCCGTTTCTTTTTCTGCTGTGAAATTAACTAATTCCAAATTGAAAAATAAGGAAAGTTTTCCTGTATTTTTTATTTTAATTTTTCCCTCTGTCTTTTCTCCCGGCAAAACGGAAAGTTCCACTGAACTAGGCGCAAAAGAAAACTCAGGACTAAGAGATCCTTCTTGGGCAAAAACAAAAAAAGGTTCCACAAAAAAACAAAACAAAAAAACAAAACCTGTTATTTTTCCTATTGTTAATTTCATATTGATTCAGATAAAATTTCTCTCTGCTATTTGACTATTTCAACTTTTGATTATTTTAATAATTTGGAACAATAACATATACAATATTTGCTTGATAACTTCCTGCTGTTTGAACACTCCCCGCCGCCATTCGATAGGTAATCGTATTTTGCTGATTATAACTTGGCCCATTTCGATCAGCGATTGGATCGCCGAAAAAATCATTAATAAAACCGGCGTACTTTGGCCCAGAAAAACGATCTTCTTCGCCTCCACTGAGAGAAATATCATCCGTACTGTAACCAAAACCAAAAGAACCCGGATTCCACGCGCTAGGATTAGTGTTTGTTCCAGACCAATCAGGAACCGTAGCCGAACCACATAATTCAGTATTTGTACAACTCATATCCTGTAAAGCATAAGCATAAACTGTATATCCATGGCTGGCTGAAGTAGTTACTGTTAAAACATTGGAATTATTATTAGGGCTGCCTCCTGGCGTGAATTCTCCTAGATCCACACTATTAGAACTGATTGAAAAATTAACACTTTCCAACAAACCAACATACCACGAACCTTTAGTGGGGGGTTCATTCAAGTTATCATAAGGCACATTTAAGTTTCCAATTGAACTACGATACCAATTAACACCGATAACATCATCATCAACTGAATCGTCCAAACAATTTGCTGTTGTTCCCGCAAGACAGGAAGTAAGATAATTTTGGCCATAATCATCATAATAGTCATACTCACCATAATCATTCTGCCAACCAACTTGAAGATTATATTTATATAATACACAGCCAGATCCCGGACAAGTAGCGCTGTTTGTCATAGAATATTCCCTAATTCTAATAGCTCCGTTATTTTCTGGTTGTGGATTTTTACCGTCACTATTTGTACCAGTATTTTGTGAAACAGCTCCAGATCCCCAACCGTTATTGTAAACCCACACCATCGGATTGCTATTAGCCGCTAGAACAGTAACTTCATTCTCCCCTGTATCAATGTTGATGCTATTATTGACAGCATCTACAATATGAACGCCTAAATACCAATCTTGATTTAACGTTCCTCCCGAAACGGAAACATTGCCAGTTTTAGCGTTTAAAAAAGTAACTGTCCCTGCACTGACGGCTGTTTGGTTGGGTGCAGTGGGAGTACCATCTTTATATAACCACCCCCCACCACTGCCATTAAAAGAAAGATTATAAAAAGCCGAACCGCCATCGATAATATTAAATCCCGAACCAGTTGCTGTAAAAACGGTTGTTTGCGATCCTGAAAAAGTAAAAGTTCCATTATTTTTCCAATCTCCCCCGCAAGAGACCGTATTGGAACCAACATTCATTGTTGCGCCTGAATTAATATGAATATCCCCTCCAACGCTGCCAGAAAGGGAAGAAGCGCCTGTTGTTACTGTTCCTCCGGGAGTATAATATTTGCCACTCCAAATATGCAAACCAAAATCATTATCCACTGACAAATTGCCACTATTAGAAGTGAAATGAATATCGCTATCGTCATTTTTATCATATGAACCCAAATCTGAATTAGTGATTGGTCCGGCATCTTCATGGCGAACAATTAAATAATTCTGATATAAATCTAGCCCAGAAATATCGGATGTATTATTCGCCGCTCTTGTAACTACAACCGCTTTTTCTGTTTCTTCGTCTAAAAAAACCGTGATAACATCCCCCGCACCATTCAAATTAACACTTCCAACAACAAAAGAACCGTCGCTACTGGTACAAACACCGCTATAATTACCTGAACCATTTATTTTTACCCTTACAGTTAAATTATTAGTACTGCAATCATAAGCGCTACTGCCTTCATCAGAATAAATCTTTCCTGATATATTAATTCCAGAAAATAACCAGTTTTCATTATTTCCACCATTTATCCCACCCAAAGTGTCATCAATGGTATTTCCTCCGGTTGCATCGGAATCATAAACCGTAACATAAGAAACCGTAGGAGAGCTCGCCGAAACATTCAAAAACCATTGGGGACCGCTAGGTGTTCCCGGACTGGCATTATCAGATGTCATAATAATTTTATTGCTACTATTTCCATCAATATCAATATTATTAAAAGAAAAAGTTTTATTGGTAGCAAAAATCATTTTTGATCCAGCAGTGTTATTAGAAAACAAACCACTGGTAGTTAAATTATCTGAAAAATATACGCCTGCAGTGGAATTATTTTCAACATTTAAATTATAAAATGAAGAAGAAGTTGTCGTCGTGCCTGATAATGTTTGCGAACTCGTACCATCAAAAGTGACGGTTCCTGAATTAGCATTGAAAAGACCATTATTAGTCCAGTTTCCCGAAACATTAAAAGATGCGGATGAAGGCGCGACAAAACTTGCTCCTGATTTTATCTCGAAATCACCTCTAACACTTAACGATTGATTATTACTATCAAAAACAACCGCATTAGAACCATCTCCTATTGTCATTTTTCCATAAATCGAAAGCGTTCCCAAAGGAGTAAAAGTTGGATTTCCAGAAGAAGGAGCAAAAGTTAAATTATAATAATTGCCAATTTCAACATCGGTATCAGAACTACCCTTAAAAATAACGGTAGAATTAGTTCCTTTATTCAAAGTTCCTCCATTTATATACAGAGGTCGATTTATTCCTTTTCCATAACCACTAAGAGTTAAATTATAACCTGAAGAGCCCAAATTTAAAGTTGTTCCCAAATTAACACTCAACTGGCCATAAACATTAAGGTCAGTAGCCAAAACCAGCTCGCTCGTCCCAGAAAGAATGAGATCTCCATTCGCTACCACTGTCCCAGTTTGTAAAGTTTTAGTTCCGGAACCGCTAAAAGTAATTGTATTAAAGGAAGTTGGATTTGATCCTGTAATATTTTGATCGGAAGAAGCATTAAAATTGACATAAGAAGAAGCACTGCTAAATGAACCATTATTTATCCAATCGCCTTGAATGCTTAAAGCAACACCCGGCCCAACTGTTAAGCTTGCTCCACTATCGATAGAAATATCTCCAGCAATAGATGAATTTGAATTGATATTTGCCGAAGCGCTATCGTCAATATGAAATCCGCCACTACCACTAGTAGTCAAAATTCCTGAACTGGTATCATATAAATTATCAGCTCCGGCTAAAATATGAAATTCTGCTCCAGAAGATAGAGTTAAATTAGAGCCGCTGCAAGAAAACAAATTATCTCCCGTTCCGGGATAATTAGATTGATTACAAATTTTACTGTTATCAATAGGAGTTAATCCATCCAAACTTTTAACCGTAACTCTGTCTATAATCAAATTAAGTTGGTTAATATCTGTGCTTCCATCAGAAACAGTCATGGCATTGGCATTATTTGCATGATTATAAATATACACGGCTATGGAATCGCCACTGGAAGCATTAACTCCACTTATCACATAACTTCCATCGCCAGGAACAACTGCAGGAATAGGCGTTCCATTATTGACAGAAGCATAAATTGAATAAGCAGTTGTGTCTAAAGAAGTTTCATTTGTTTGATAAATATTTCCCGAAATAGTTATTCCTGTTACAGGAACTCTCCACGCCGCATAACGATAGGAGACTCCTGAACTGTTTGTCTGGGTAGCCGAACCAACTGAAAAACCGTTAGACAAAAGTCCGGTAATGGCATTAGAAATTCCAGCCACATTAATAAAGGGCAAAGCTAAATTACCAGAAGCGCCGCTTGTTCTCTGAACTGCGTATTGAGTGGTAGTTGCTTTAACCCAAAGATTATCCGGCTGAAAACCAGCTGTAGTAATATTCTGGCTAGAACCATTGCCCGTATAAGAATTCACCACAAAGTTAGTTCCTGATTTAAAGGAAAAATACCAATAATTGCTGGCCGCAGTGTTAACATTGGCTCCAGTTCCAATTTGGAAACTACTGGAACCAAGGCTTTGAATAAGATTGGCAGCATCAGCTGTTGCCGTAAAATAACTGGAAGAATCACCAGAATGGAGTGAAGTACGAAAAACACCACCAGAAGCGCCTGATCTTTTAACGGTGATTAGATCCGGTTGAAAAGGTTGGTTGGTAATATCACGATTATCAAGACCATTGCCATAATAAACACCAATAGAAAAATCAGCCGCGCCAGAATTTCTTTCAGCCGTCCAAGCATTCCCATAAGCCGTCCAATAATAAGTAACTCCGGAAGTATTTACAACGGCGCTACTGCCAATAGTAAAACCTTTTTTATTCAAAGAAACAATTCCTCCTGAAAAATCAGCAGTAGCACTGTCTAAATAAGCGGTAATATCGCCTGCCATTAAAGAGGTGCGAAAAACTCCTGCCTGTGTAGTGTTGCCTTTGATAATCACCAAGTCAGGAGTAAAGTCTAGATTATTGATAGAAATGAATTGGCCAGTACTGCCGACTCCAGTATAAGTGCCACTTGCCATTTGGAAAGTTCCCGAACCAGTTGAATAACTGGAAGTAGCATTAAAAGCGGCATAATAAATAGTGTTTCCAGAACCATTAACTGTGGAATTGGCACCAACTTGAAAACCATCTGACTGCAAAGCTTGAATGGCATCCACTAAATTAGCTGTGTCGGTAAAATAGGAAGAAGAATCCCCATAGGATTCATTAACTGAATAAACACCTGAGACAGCGGTAGAAGCATTGGCATTTTTAACCCAAACAAAATCCGGTTGAAAACCAACGCCGGTAATACTTCGATTATCCGTGGCATTGCCGGTAAAACTACCCACATTGATTGAATCAGAAACATTTTTAAAAGCGGCAAAATAATAATAGACGCTACTGGCATTGTTAGTAGCTCCCACAGTAAAGCCATCGGAATTTAAAGTAGTAAAATATGCGCCAGCAGTGTCTTGGTTGGTGGCTTGAAAAAATTGAGCATAGTTGGTTGGCATTGAAGAAGATCTCCAGTTGGCTGCATTCCCAGTGGTGGAAGCTTTAACTAAAACTAAATCAGGTTGAAAACCTGTTGTTACTGCTCGAGGAGAAGTTCCCGAACCAGCATAAGCGCCAACACAAAAATTGCCACTGGCAGAACAATCGGAACCAGCAAAAGCAATCCAGGTATAACGATTATTGGCCACATTGGCGTTTGTGCCTGCAACAGTGAAGCCGTCAGAGTCCAGTCTTATCATATTACTTGTATCATTTGCAGTAGCTCCGACTAAATAGGCTACATTATCGAACGGCATAGCAGATGTTTTTAAATAGGCACCAGTACCGGCTGTTGTACCAGCTTTGACAATCACCATTTCCGGAGAAAACCCCAGTCCAGTGATTGATTTAGCGCCACCATTGCCTATATAGTAGCCAGTTTTCATTTGATAGGTGGGAGGAGAAAAAGAAGTATTAGTTTTCCACGCCGCATAACGATAGGAGACTCCTGAACTGTTTGTCTGGGTAGCCGAACCAACTGAAAAACCGTTAGACAAAAGTCCGGTAATGGCATTAGAAATTCCAGCCACATTAATAAAGGGCAAAGCTAAATTACCAGAAGCGCCGCTTGTTCTCTGAACTGCGTATTGAGTGGTAGTTGCTTTAACCCAAAGATTATCCGGCTGAAAACCAGCTGTAGTAATATTCTGGCTAGAACCATTGCCCGTATAAGAATTCACCACAAAGTTAGTTCCTGATTTAAAGGAAAAATACCAATAATTGCTGGCCGCAGTGTTAACATTGGCTCCAGTTCCAATTTGGAAACTACTGGAACCAAGGCTTTGAATAAGATTGGCAGCATCAGCTGTTGCCGTAAAATAACTGGAAGAATCACCAGAATGGAGTGAAGTACGAAAAACACCACCAGAAGCGCCTGATCTTTTAACGGTGATTAGATCCGGTTGAAAAGGTTGGTTGGTAATATCACGATTATCAAGACCATTGCCATAATAAACACCAATAGAAAAATCAGCCGCGCCAGAATTTCTTTCAGCCGTCCAAGCATTCCCATAAGCCGTCCAATAATAAGTAACTCCGGAAGTATTTACAACGGCGCTACTGCCAATAGTAAAACCTTTTTTATTCAAAGAAACAATTCCTCCTGAAAAATCAGCAGTAGCACTGTCTAAATAAGCGGTAATATCGCCTGCCATTAAAGAGGTGCGAAAAACTCCTGCCTGTGTAGTGTTGCCTTTGATAATCACCAAGTCAGGAGTAAAGTCTAGATTATTGATAGAAATGAATTGGCCAGTACTGCCGACTCCAGTATAAGTGCCACTTGCCATTTGGAAAGTTCCCGAACCAGTTGAATAACTGGAAGTAGCATTAAAAGCGGCATAATAAATAGTGTTTCCAGAACCATTAACTGTGGAATTGGCACCAACTTGAAAACCATCTGACTGCAAAGCTTGAATGGCATCCACTAAATTAGCTGTGTCGGTAAAATAGGAAGAAGAATCCCCATAGGATTCATTAACTGAATAAACACCTGAGACAGCGGTAGAAGCATTGGCATTTTTAACCCAAACAAAATCCGGTTGAAAACCAACGCCGGTAATACTTCGATTATCCGTGGCATTGCCGGTAAAACTACCCACATTGATTGAATCAGAAACATTTTTAAAAGCGGCAAAATAATAATAGACGCTACTGGCATTGTTAGTAGCTCCCACAGTAAAGCCATCGGAATTTAAAGTAGTAAAATATGCGCCAGCAGTGTCTTGGTTGGTGGCTTGAAAAAATTGAGCATAGTTGGTTGGCATTGAAGAAGATCTCCAGTTGGCTGCATTCCCAGTGGTGGAAGCTTTAACTAAAACTAAATCAGGTTGAAAACCTGTTGTTACTGCTCGAGGAGAAGTTCCCGAACCAGCATAAGCGCCAACACAAAAATTGCCACTGGCAGAACAATCGGAACCAGCAAAAGCAATCCAGGTATAACGATTATTGGCCACATTGGCGTTTGTGCCTGCAACAGTGAAGCCGTCAGAGTCCAGTCTTATCATATTACTTGTATCATTTGCAGTAGCTCCGACTAAATAGGCTACATTATCGAACGGCATAGCAGATGTTTTTAAATAGGCACCAGTACCGGCTGTTGTATCAGCTTTGACAATCACCATTTCCGGAGAAAACCCCAGTCCAGTGATTGATTTAGCGCCACCATTGCCTATATAGTAGCCAGTTTTCATTTGATAGGTGGGAGGATCATCCGAAGCAATCTGCCACTGCCGCAGTTCTTGAAAAACAATTTCATTGCCCCAAAAAGACAATTTATTTTTCTCCTTAAACTCCAACGGACCTAACAAATAAAACTCAGGGGAAACATTGGGAGCTTTAAAATTATAGGATAAACTAATTTTTTCTCCTTTTTTTAACTTAACTTTCCAGATAATTTGCTTTTTGTTTTGTTGATTCTCTGAATCTTTCAGACTGTTTTTATTTTCAATTTGAGAAGAGTCTAAAACTTCAAATTTTAAATCATCCTTTCCTCCTGAAGGAAAAATTTGAAAATTATCTGGAACCGTTTCAATCACATCCCCTTTAAAATCTTGATTGGCAACAATTTTCAAAGTAACTGGATAATTAGCTGGCGGATAAATTCTAGTGGCTGTAATTCTTTCTACATCAAAAGGAATTTTTTTTCTTACTTCTACTTTATCCCAAATTGTATATTTTCCATTTTTAGTTTCCGCTTCAAGCCTCATTGTATAAACACCCTCATCACCAAATTTATATTCCCCTTCATAGTCAGGTTCCAGAGAAAATTTATGCAAATTGCAAATCTCTTTATTTACCTTTATTCTTCCGTTTTTAGTTGACAATTCATCATTAATTTTAAGTTCGTCATTAGTAATAAATAAACTCAGTTCCGCATCACAAACCATCATACCTTTTTCATCTAGAACAGCAAAGGATAAATTGCCTTGTTCTTGAGGGCTATAGATTGATTTATTTGTGTTAATCGCTAAAACTCCCCAAGTAAAATCTTGAGTTAATATCGTCAATTGATCACCTTCTTCAAAAAAAGTTTGTAGCGTGTATTTTCCGGGATGAATTTTATCTAAAAGATTGGGATTGAGCTCGATTTCACTATCGTTAACCAAAATATAATCCTCGCCTCTTTTCAATTCAATTTCCTGTTTTTCAGCATTAATCAATTTTAACCTTACTTGAGTATCTTCACTCCAAAAAATTAGCCAATCTTTAATTTTGTTTATAAAAGATTCTTTTTTATCTATTTTAAACTTTGGCTTTTCAAAATAATTCCAATCTTCTTTTTCTCCTTTTAATTTTAATTCTTTTCCTTTGACTTTACTGCTCTTAACTCTACTATAAGAAACATCTAGCCAAACACTGTCTAAATAAACAACACTTTCTACTTGACCATCAACAACCCCTTCCAGTCTTATTTTCAAATTTTTCAGTTTATCCCAACCATCAATTCCTTCTAGTTTATAAGAAAAAAAACCTTTGTTTTCAGAATTGGAAATAGAAGAATAATTAATGGAAGTTAATTTTTTCCAATTATTTTTTTCAATTGAGTAATAAACCAAAACTTTTGAATCAATTTCTACATCTTCCATTTTCACAACAGGCTGTTTTTCTTCATTTTTTATTTTCTCTTCATCCTCATTGCTTTTTTTTAATTTTTTATTTTCATTTGTATCTTCTTTTTGATTGACTTTAGTTTCATCTTTCGATTGATCAGCTATGTTGGTTGTTGTATCTTTTTCCTCATCTTCTCCGTTGTTTGAATTTAACAAATCACTCTGTTCTTCATATAAAGAATTTTTTTCGCTTTCTAGATTACCAGTTTCTTCAGTTGTTTTAAGCTTACCTTTGTCTTCTTCCTTGTCTTTATTCTTTTTCTTTTCTTTTTCTTTTTCAATCAAATCATCCTCTAATTGTTTATATTTTTTTATTTTCTCTTCCGTTTCCGATTTGATGGCCATAGAAAAGTTTAAATCAACAGAAAATAAACTAAAATCTTTCAATTCTTGAAAGCCAATTAACTGTTTTGCTAAAACTGATTTGTTTTCAAAAAACCCTTTTAGTCGCTTTAAAAAACCACTTTCAAAAAATCTTGATCGATATTTTAGAAGAGTAGTCTTTGAATCACTATTTACATCAATCTTAAGCTCTTTTTGTGAATCGTCTTGATTTAAGTTTTCCTCTGGCAAAGAATTTTCTTCTAATTTTTCTTTATCATCAACTTGGTTATCTTTTTTTTCTTGATCTTGATCAAAAAAGCTTTCTCTATTCTCTTCAGAATTATCTGAACCTGTTGGCTGTTGCAGTTTTTCTAAAATCTCCTCTTCTTCGGTTTTTATTAAAAAATCTGCTTCTGTTTGAGAAAAATCACTTAAAACAAGACTCTTCTCTCCTTGCCAGTAAATGGCGGAATTTTCAGTGGAAAAATTATCCTTTTCTCCATCTGAACTGACATCCGGCAAATTTTTTACCTTTTCCAAAAACAGCCAGTTACCGCCAATTTGACGAGGAAAAATCAAAACTGAATCTAAATCGCTATTCCAAAACAAAAAAGCTTTGGCTGAAAAAGAAAAGAGGAGAAAAAGAAAGACAGAAAGAAAAACAAACCAGTAATTTCTTCTTTTAACAAAAAAATTTTTCTTCAAAAAACAACCTCGCTTAAAAATGAAATTAATTTTCTTTATTTTCATTTTTTTTTGGTTTTTAAGTCTCTGTAAAAAATTCATTCCACTTAAAATAGAAACTTTCTCCTCTTTAAAATAACACAATATAAACAATAAACAAAATCGCCTTCAAACAAACCGCATTTGGTAAAATTGGCACCTAATTATTGAAAACAAAATATTTTCTTTTTTATTTAAATTTTGAATAATTTCAAACCTACTGCCGAATAAAATGGAGTTAATTATTTTTTTGATTTTTTCTAACTCTTCACCCTAAACTCAATTTAAAAAAGAAGTCAAAAGACAACTTCTTCAAAAATCTTTGTGCCCGAGGCGAGACTCGAACTCGCACGACATTGCTGTCGAGGGATTTTAAGTCCCTTGTGTCTACCAATTCCACCACTCGGGCAAAGATTATCCGTTTTTAATTTTATTAACCGCCCATTGATATGTTAGCAACAACTTGGTTTTTGTCAATTAGTAATAGTGTTTGTTTCTTGCCATAAAAATAATCACAAATCACTTAGCCATTGCTTTTTCCTTCATTTTTTTTGGCATTTTTTCAATTGCATAACGCAAGGCTGTTCGGGGCATTGACTTTTTATGTTTCATCACAAATTCAAATACTTCCTTTTGCCAAAAATTAGCCGCTTCTTTGAGCAACCAACCATAACCTTTTTGGACTAAATCGTCTTCATCTAATAAAAGAATTTTTGAAATTTCAAAAACTTTTTTCAAAACAGTTTTATTTCTCTGTTTAACCGCATAAATCAAATTAACTGCTGCCATTCTTCTCTGCCAACGGCTTCTTGATTTGGCCCAAACCAAAGTTTTTGAATAAAAATTCGGATATTTGAAAATTAAAGCACCCAAAGCATGGGTACCAAAAACATCACAATGTGCCCAACTGGTAACATCTCTTTTTAGCCATTTCTCAAATAATTTAAAATCCTGATAATCATAATCTCTTCTCAACCGAAAAGCCCAATCAAAAGCTATCATTGAAGTTTCCATAAAACCTAATTTTAAAAGTTCATCACATAGCAGCCAAATATCCTTTTTTTCCAAACATTTAATTTTTTGAAAATATTTTCCGCTAATTATTTTAGTTTCTTTTGATCGTACACCCAAAGGATTGATTTTTTCCTTGAAAAATCGTATTAATCCTTTTTTATATTCTAACTCGACCTTTTTTTTCAAGTCTCTAAGAATTTCTTCAATAATTAACCTGCTTGATTTTTTCATTTTTTTATCATTAATAACATTGATGCTTAGTAAAATAAATCCTAGCAGATCAACCATTAAAAAACAAAAGCTTTCCCAAAGAAAAGCTTTTGTTGCTTGTTATTTTTAATGATTTTTATCTTTGAATAATTTCCGCCAAGACTGATCGTTTTCCCCATTGAAGAGCCTGTATTCTGGTTTCAAACCACATATCAAAATGATTCCCTTTGATTTTTCCTCCACGATCTTCACAAGTAAATTCTCCCACTCCATTTATTTTAATCTTGGTTCCGAACGGATATTGCGGGGGACAAGCCATCGCACCCCAATAAACTCGATTTCCGTTGGCCATGGTAAACGGATCTCCATCACATTGATCAACAGTAGAAGAATAACCAGTCACTAAAATTTCCACTCCGTTTCCAAAAATTGCTTTTCCGGAAGAAATACCTTCGCTTTTTTCCGGATTTTTCGTCATCGGAAAAGGCTGCGTTTCAAACAAGACTTGGTCAAACGCTGTTCTATTTTCAACATTGAAAACTCTTGTTATTTTTCCATTTTCGATCTTTGTCAAGACACTGGAAAGATTGCTTTCACTGACCGCAGTATTAACAAAAATCAATCCCAAACAAGCAATTATTAACCTTAAAACAAAAAATTTAGTTACTTTCAAATAAACTTGAAAATTATTACTCCGTTAAAACGGACCGCTTTAAGTGCTTTTTGACCAAAAAAGCCTTTCTAGCGGATTTGCTTTTGGCTTTAAATTCATCAAAACCCCTCTCTAAAAGCAAAAGTCATTTTTTCAAATGACCCTAGATATTAGCATATTTTAATTGTTTTGTCAAGTATTTGTATTACTTTTTTGCTTGATATTTTCAACAAAAAAACAGGCTTTTCGCCTGTTTTTTGTTTAAATTCCTTTTGTCATTATTCTTGTTCCACACCTTCATTTATCGCTGCTTCAGAAAGATCATCCCCATTATAGTCACTCTCTGAAATTGAGTCCATTAGAGTGTCAATTTCATCAATTGTGTCAGTTTTACCAGTATTTTGAGTTTTTTGAGAGTTTGTTTCAGTGGTTTTACTAGCCGATTCAATTACTTTTTCTTCCTGAGTTTGATTTTTAACAGGTTTTTGACCATAACAACCTGAAAGCAAAACCGCTAAACTTAACAAACAACCAAGAGAAATTATTTTTTTCATTTTATTTTAAACTAACAATTAAAGTTATTGAACTTCTGTCGGCAAGACAGTTGGGGTGGGCGTTGGAGTTTCCTTGGCGGCTTCTTGCGCCTCAAATTGATTGCGAAGATTGATTAATTCTGGTCGAATGGTGTTTTTGACATAATTGCGAATATCCGCTAAGTCAGTTTTAATTGTCGTTTTTCCATATTCCCTGGCAGCCTTGAGCGCATTTTTAAAATTCTCTTGAGATTCGCCACAAGCATAGTTTTCTGTTTGTGTCAGTTTTTGAATAAAAGCCTCATGATCGGTGTGAAGTTTTTCGATTTTTGTTTTTAAAATCGGCAAATAGCTTTCCAGTTTTGAGGTGTCCAATCCGACTTCTTTAAACTTTATAACCAAACCATTGAGTTTTTCTATTACCTTGCCATAGATCTGCTGGTGTTTTTCTTCTTGTTGAGAATAGAATTTGGTTCGAGTGGCCACTCGTTTTTGCGCCATTTCACAACGACGTTCTGCTATTACCGCTTTTTTTTCTTGAATAATCTCATTCCGACTTTTACCATTAGCCGAATCACTACTTCCATTTCCATTGCCATTTTCGGCTAAAACAGAAGAAAACGACAACATCAACACCAACGAAGTGATAGCGCTAACAATTTGCTCTTTTTTCATTTTTTTATTTTTAATTTTAATAATTATCTTCTAGCGCTTTTATTTATATTATATCACTATTCAAGGTTTCCTAAAACATAAACTATTCCCAATCCCAAAAGAAAAATCAACAAGTGCCGATAGTTGTCTTTTAATCGACCTTCTTTTTTTATTTCCGGAATCAAATCAGAACAAGCAATATAAACAAAGTTTCCCGCCACAAAAGACAATAGCAACCCAAGATTTATCACATTTTCCAAAAAATAAACCGCAATTCCTCCTAAAATAATCGTCAAAGCAGAATAGAAGTTAAACAAAAGAGCTTTGATTTTTGACCAACCACCGTGAATTAAAATTCCAAAATCTCCCAATTCCTGAGGAATCTCATGAGAAAGAGTTGCTAAAAAAGTGGTAATTCCCAAACGAAAATCAACCAAAAAGGCACCCCCAATCGCCATTCCATCAATAAAATTGTGCACTCCGTCAGAAAAAAGGATCAAATAAGTCACTGGGTGTTTGTGTTCTTTGGGCATTTTATGGCAATGATGCCAGTGAATAAATTGTTCCAAAAAGAAAAAAGCGATAAATCCCACCAAAAAAACCATAAAAACTTGATCAATATCACTTGAAATTTCAATCGCTTCCGGCAAGATATGCAAAAAAGCATTGCCCAACAATGCTCCGGTGGAAAAAGCTACTAAATAAATAATCATTTTTCTCAGCAATTCTTCTTGAAAAAAAAGAAAAAGCGCTCCTGAAAATGAGACCAAGCTAATAATAAAACAAAAAAACACAATCCAAAACAATTCCATAATCTTCTAAGATTAAATTATAACACTACTTTAGCACAAAAAACTTTTGATATCCATTATCAAGTTGTTACCATTTATAGCAAGTTTGAGTGTGGCAATCTACCCCCAAGCGTGCTAATCATGGCAATCGGCACCGAAACCAGAGTAAAAACAAGCAAATTTAAAACACACATCTTACTGACTAAAGCATAATCACAGCAAAAATGAAAAAATTTTTTCGTCTTCGTTAAAAAAAACAGCCCAAACTAGGATTGTTTTTGTTATTCTGGAGCGGGTAACGGGAGTCGAACCCGTATCTCTACCTTGGCAAGGTAACATAATAGCCGCTATACGATACCCGCATTTTCCAAATTGCACTTACTTCAACTTTGTGCCGAAGGGCAGGATCGAACTGCCGACACCACGATTTTCAGTCGTGTGCTCTACCACTGAGCTACTTCGGCTAACCAACAACATAAATAATCTACCACATTCTAAACAAAAATCAACCTTTACTAATAAAAAAGGGCTCAGCAGGTATATTATAATATCTACGAGCCCTGGAAATTTAGTCACCTTTGTTGGTGACCAAGAGTATAGACTTATACCCTTTAATTAAAAATACTTGCGGTATTTTATTTTTGTTTTATTTTGTTTTAAAGAACTTGATTAAAAATTAATCTTACATTTTTGTTTTCACATTTTTTTATTTAAAATAATTTAAACTTTATTTATAATTAATTTTTCTTCTTATCTTTTATTAAAGATTAAATGGTTTGACCCGAAGAAATCAAAGCAATCATTTTTTCCTCTTCTCGTTCCAAAATCCAGACATTAGCCACTGTCAAAAGAAAAACAATTGCCAAAGTAATAAAAATTCCATTATTATCCATTATTATTTCTAAAATTCTTCGAACTTGCTGGTTTTCAATTGAACTAAAGTTGTTAATTTTTTGAGAAGCATTTTTAATCTCGGTAACCGATTTATTATTTGAGTTAACTTGAGCTAAAAAGGTATTTTTTTGTATAAATTTGGAAATAGTTTGACGGCCATCAATATTAACTCGAACAAGTACATCTTCATTTAACCAATCAATTCCCTCCAGTGAAACCAAGTTTAAATAAACTCCGTCTCTAATTTTTTCCAGTGGCAAAAAATCTTGTCCTATTTTTGCTTCCACTTTTTGCGGTTTACCGGTCACTTGAGCAAAAACAATTGCTTCTTTTGAATTATTGCCATTTAGAGGAGTAAATGAAACATCCAAAAGATCAACACTTAAGTCAAGTTGATTTTCTTTTTCTTTTTGTGCTGCCAAAGCCAAGGCTCTGTCAGTTCTAGTTCCAAAAAGTTGAACTGCCACCTTGGTTTCTCTACCGTTTATAATCCCGTCCATCACTGCCACTCCAATTTCTGAAAATTTATCAGACATTATATTATCTCTATGAGTTGGACTTTTCATCCAAGCTCGATGAACTGACACTGCGCTTGAAAAATCCATCGCTAAATTCTCACCGGCATATTTATAATCATAGCCAACTACATCAAACCAGTGCCAAGGATCAATTCCACTTGGAGAGGTATGAGCGAAATAATTATTGCCAATCATATCCTTGACCTTCATTTGAGCCGCCTGTTCCAAAAGATCATTGTGTACTAAAGTATTTAGTCCCGCTGCTTGTCTTTCCTGATTCACCAAACCAATAATTTCATCGCTTGTCACCTCTCCTGCTTTAGCAAAAAGAGGTAAAACAAAAAATGAAACACTGAAAATTAGACTGATCAAATTGGTGATTATTAAATTTTGTTGTTTTTTGGTTTTCATTTTTGTAAATAAAAAAGCGACTTACAAAAATCGCCTTTGAAAGTCTTTTCGACTTATCTATAGACAGTATACATTAAATAGCTAAAATTGTCAAATCAAATCATCCTATAACCCCTTGCTGTTTTTAAAAAAATAGCTTAAGATAAGCAATCAATTCTTTTTATTCATTTCATTTTATTTAAAAAATAACCTACCAGATTGCCTTCAAGGATTTTTTCCGCTACCACTTGCGGAATGGAGGGAAGGATTATCGAAATCGAAGTTGACACCGCTCCTGGACAACCAATCTTTAATATTGTTGGCTTGCCAGATACGGCCGTGAAAGAGGCAAAAGATCGAGTTTCCAGCGCAATTCGCAACTGCGGATTTAAACCGCCTCACTTTTTTGGTCGGGTAACTGTCAATCTCGCCCCAGCTGATTTAAAAAAAGAAGGTCCGTCATTTGACCTCCCTATTGCGTTGGGAATACTTTTAGCATCTAATCAAGTAGAATTTCTCCCTGAAAAGTCAATTTTTTTAGGAGAATTAGCTTTGGACGGCAGGCTTCGTAAAGTTAAGGGTGTTTTGCCGATTGTCCTTTCTCTAAAAGAAAAAGGTTTTGAAAAAATTTATCTTCCAGAAGAAAATGCCAAAGAAGCTAATTTGGTTGAAGATGTCCATGTATTTCCAGTTTCAAAAATCGATGATTTAATTTCTTTTTTTCAAAAAAAGAAACTCCTTGTAGCACTCCCAAAACAAAAATTTATTGAGAAACAAACAGAAAATACTGTTTTTGATTACGATTTTTGTTTTATCAAAGGCCAGGAACACGCCAAAAGAGCTCTTTCAATCGCAGTAGCCGGCGGACACAACATTTTACTTTCTGGTCCTCCGGGAAGTGGAAAAACCATGCTTGCCAAATCAACCTGTTCAATTATGCCTCCGATGTCCAAAGAGGAAATTTTCGAAGTAACCAAAATTTATTCAATTGCCGGATTAACTCATGCCGAAAATCCTTTCATTGTTGAACGACCATTTCGTAATCCCCATCATAGTGCTAGTGCTGTTTCCTTGGTTGGTGGCGGTCCTTTTCCCAAACCGGGCGAAATCTCCCTTGCCAATCGAGGCGTGCTTTTCTTGGATGAATTTCCTGAATTTTCCCGAGAAGTAATTGAAAATCTACGTCAACCACTAGAAGATGGAAAAGTGACTATCTCTAGAGCTCAAGGTAGCCTAACCTTTCCTGCCAGATTCATTTTAATCGCCGCTATGAATCCTTGTCCTTGTGGCAATTTATCTGACCCTCAAAAACAATGCACCTGCACCCAATCTCAAATTTCTCGTTATAAAGCTAAACTTTCTGGTCCAATTATTGATAGAATTGACATCCATATTGAAGTACCAAGATTGAAATTTGAAAAACTATCTACTGACAACCTAGCAGAAAAAAGTCAAGGGATTAGAAATCAGGTCATTTTAGCCAGAAAAATTCAAGCCAAGCGTTTTGAAAAACTAAATTTCACCACCAATGCTGAAATGGATACTCGCCACATCAGAAAATTTTGCCCTATTGGTGAACCTGAAAAAGCGCTTCTCAAAAAGGCTATAAATCAAATGAATCTCTCGCCAAGAGGCTATCATCGCTTATTGAAAGTAGCTCGAACTATAGCTGATTTAGCCGGAGATGAAAATATTTCCACTTTTCATCTGGCCGAAGCTATTCAATACCGATTCAACGATTAAAAAAACGGCTTGTGATAAAACACAAACCGCCTCTTGTTTTTCTTCAAAATTCAAAATTTCCTAATAAATATATCCCTTAATCACTCGGCTATTAGCCGGGATTGTTCGAGTGCTGACTTTAGCAAATCCGACATAATTCATTTCACGAATAGTTACCGATCCCCCACTGACATCTGTTACAATTCCCACATGACCATACCAGCTTTCATTGGTGACAATAATTGCGCCTTTCTTGGGAACTTTACCAGTACTAGCTCCATAAGCTTTGGCATGATAAAGCCAAGTTCCCGCATTACCACCCCAAGGCACATATTTACTCTGCGCCACATACCAAGTACAATAACCATAAGGAAAAATATGTCCTCCTTTTGGGTTTTTATCAATAATTGACGGGCCTCGAGTTGCACTGTCATTGGTCGCTATCCCTGAAGCATAATAATTTCTTTGAGGTAAAGCGTTTTGAGGAGTAGCCGGAACCACAGTTTCAATTTTGCCATCTGGGATAATCAATTCTTGACCAACCTTAATTGAACCATCAGCCGGAATTTCATTAAAATCAATAATTTTTTGTTTATCCGCTTGATATTTTTTGGCAATTTTGTCCAAATTTTCCCCATCCTTAACAACATGTTTAACACCGGTGGTAGGTAGAATAAAGATTTTATCTCCCGGCTGAATCATATCCGGATCAGTAATGTCATTAGCCCAAAGAATTGTATTTTGAGTCACCTTAAATTTTTCAGCAATTACACTCAGCGTGTCACCATCCTTAACTTCATAAACTGCAACATCAGCTCCGCCAGCTAATAATTCCTCTGCATTAGGTGGAGTAATTGAACTTATTACCGTATATTGCATTTGATTTTGATTAAGATTGCCATCCTTCATCATTAAAGACTGAATATCTTCTTCCATTTCTGGAGCCTCCGCCAAAGAAAGCTCAGCATTAGTCAAATTCCCTCTAAATGACTGACTTTCTACTCTTTTTTTAATTATCTGCTCATTTTCCCCAATTTCATCTTTTTTTCCGAGTAAAAAACCGTTTTTTTCCTCACCCAAACCAACATTGCCTGTTACCACCAAGCTAGAAACTAAAAAAACCACAAAAAGTGGCGAATCTTTGCGAAAAAAATCCAAAACAGCTTTGGTTTGATTCTTTTTTATCATCAAAACCAAACATTGCTCTGTTTTCCTTAATAAAGCGACAGTTTTTCCTATCAAAACACCCAATTTTGCCTTAAAAAAGACAATTTTTTTAACACGGGTGTTTTTTTCCACTCTCTCTTCTTTTCCTTCTTCTTTTTTATTAGAAATAAAGCCTTTTATTGCCTTAATTCCCTGTTTAATTATCTCTCTATAGACGAATGAAAATCAATCATCATCAAGGGATAATCCTTAAAAATATGCGAGTCTAATCCTAACACAAATTAGACTCTTGTCAAGCTGAAAAGTTCTGTTAAACTGGGGATTAGCTGTTAATAAAGAAAAAAATGAAAAATCAAATTGAAAAACTAAAGAATGATTTTCTTGAATATCTTGAAGTTGATAAAAACCGAGCACCGAAAACCATCGAAAATTACAATCATTATCTTGATGAATTTTTAACTTGGTCAAAAATCAAAAATCCGGCCAAAATCGACAAAAAAATCATTCATGCTTTTCGGCTTCACCTTTCCCGAAAATCATTGGATGGAAAAAAGCCTATTAGTTATAAAACTCAAAATTATTACATCATCGCTTTGCGAGGCTTTCTTAATTTTCTTGCCAAACAAGACATCAACACTTTATCAAGCGAAAAACTGGAACTTGCTAAAACCAAGGATCGAAAAATTGATTTTCTAGAAATTGAAGAGATAAAAAGATTACTTGAATCAGCTAATGGTGATAATTTGCTGTCTTTAAGAGATCGAGCTATTTTGGAACTACTTTTTTCCTCAGGACTAAGAGTTTCAGAGCTGGTTGGAATCAATCGAGACCAGATTAATTTGGAAAGAAGAGAATTTTCTGTAATCGGCAAGGGATCAAAAATTCGAATTGTTTTTATTTCCGAAGAAGCAGTCGTTTGGCTTAAAAAATATTTAGCCAAAAGAAATGATTCTGATCAAGCACTATTTGCTAGGATAGTTAAAAATCCAGGAAATTATAACGAATTAAGACTAACTCCACGATCAATTCAACGTATAATAAAAAAATATGCCACTAAAGCAGGTTTGCTCAAAAAAGTTACTCCTCACGTAATCCGTCACAGTTTCGCCACCGACCTGCTTCAAAATGGAGCTGATATTCGCTCAGTTCAATCGCTTTTGGGTCATAGCTCAATTAATACCACTCAAATTTATACCCATGTCACCAATGAAAGATTGAAAGAAGTTTATGAAAAACACCACTCAAAGAAAAAAACCGGATAATTTCCGTTTTTTTGTGGTGTTTGTTGGACGAAATCCGAACCCATTTTGAGCAAAATCCAGAGGATTTTGCGGATTGATCCCCGCCCAGCTTTTCCGCCCGCTTGACAGCGGACAAAACAGAAAAATTTTCTTTG